>Ga0208830_1000036_pt1 | contig 81743 bp, 59 predicted proteins | sample DeeseametaMP2634_FD_184169 | JGI IMG/M metagenome (GOLD analysis project Ga0208830, IMG submission 184169) | Marine microbial communities from the Deep Atlantic Ocean - MP2634 (SPAdes) | ecosystem: Environmental > Aquatic > Marine > Oceanic | place: Northeast of Antigua and Barbuda, North... | reverse complement strand
AAGCCACAAAAGCACCTATTCATGCTGAAAAAAAGATTGGTCGTAATGAAAAAATCAAAATGATCAGTCCCAGTGGAGAAGAAATAGAAATAAAGTTTAAAAAACTGCAAAATTACATTAATAAAGGCTATACGAAAGCAGCTTGAGCAAAACAGACAAATTAGGTTTTAATACAAAAGCTGTTCATGTAGGGAATGAAGCCGATAAGGAAACGGGCGCCGTTATACCACCTATCTACGCCACTTCTACCTATAAGCAGGAAAGTGTATCCAAAAATAAAGGCTATGATTATTCCCGTGCAAACAATCCAACGCGAAGAATGCATGAACAAAATATCGCTTCGTTAGAGGGTGGGGCCCACGGTATTGCATTTTCTTCTGGGATGGCTGCAACGACTGCTTTATTTCAAACTTTCGATGCAGGAGACCATTTTATTGTTTCCCGCAATACTTACGGCGGCACTTACCGTGTGTTAGAAAAGGTGTTTAAACGCCATGGATTTTATGTTGATTTTATCGAAACTAAAAAATTAGATACTGTAAAGAAAACGTTCAAACCCAATACAAAAATGGTGTTTATAGAAACACCCACAAACCCACTGTTGGAAATAACAGATATTCAGTCACTTTCAGAAATATGCAAAAGTAAAGATGTTCAGCTTGGCGTAGATAATACTTTTATGAGCCCTTATGGACAGCGGCCCTTGGAACTAGGTGCTGATGTTGTTATGCACAGTTCAACAAAATTTATTGGCGGTCACAGTGATTTGCTGGGTGGTGTTTTGATTACCAATAAAGATGAATTGGCTGAAAATCTGCATTTTATTCAAAAATCAGGTGGTGCCATTCCCAGTGCCTTCGATTGCTGGCTGCTATTACGTTCGACTAAAACACTGTCATTAAGAGTCCAGCGACAATGTGATACAGCAATGAAACTGGCACAGTGGTTGGAAGAACAAAATTTAGATAGAGTGATCTATCCGGGATTGGCATCATTTTCACAGCATGATTTAGCTGCTAAACAACAATTGACGCCTGATGGCAAACCTATATTTGGGAGCATAATTTCCATTGATCTTGGTACTATTCAAGCAAGAGACAACTTTTTAGCTAAACTGAATATATTTTTATTAGCAGAAAGTTTGGGAGGAGTTGAAAGTTTAATCTCAAATCCATTTAATATGACCCATGGAGATGTTCCAGAAGACAAAAAATTGACTATGAGTATTACCGAGGGACTCATCCGTTTATCAATAGGTATCGAGGACTTCAGCGATCTAAAAAATGATTTACAACAGGCGTTGTGACCTGCATCAAATTATTCAAATATTTGCTGGAAAATCCTTGTGAATTGATTACTTTCACGAACTTGTATTTAGAAAGAATATTATAGTACAAATGATTTTATATTACAGAAAAACATTTAATAATTTTACCTCTTACCGCTGTTATTAAACCGGAGGCGATTTATGATTACGAGGAAACTCACGAATTTCTACCTAATAATGTTGTGTTGTACAGCACCAATTATTGCTCAAAGTGTTGTAGTCTCGGTAGGTGATGCAACAGTTGACGGGTATTCATCTGATATTGAAGTACCTGTTATATTAACAAATCCGAACAATGGAGTAGCTGGTATTCAGTTTGATGTTGAAGTTGCACCGGGCATGATATCTTTGTCAGGAGCAGATGCTGTTGGTGCTGCATCTGGTTTTACTGCTGATTACAATTCCTTAAGCGATAATGTGTATCGTGTGCTTCTTTATAATGCTGCCAGCAATGCATCTATTGCTGTCAATGCTGATACTGTCATAATATTACATTTTGATGGTTCCTCCATTGTATCAGCTCAAATTAATCTTTTAATATCAGGTTTGATTGTAAGTGATTCAAGCGGTGGGTCCATCTCATCTACTGGAAGCGATGGATCTATTACCATTGGCCAAGTCGTTTCTCTTGCTTTGACCGATACAACAGGCGATGTTAATGAAACAGTCAGTGTAACAGTGGATATGGATAACGGTGGTATAGTCGGCGGTGTTCAATTTGATTTATTTGATTCTCCGGATAATGTAACCGTTTCAGACATTACGACAACTGATCGCACCTCTGGTTTCACTGTGACAACGACTGATATTGACCATGGCACTCGGGTTTTGGTATATGATGATACTGGGAATAATATATCAGCTGGTACAGGGCCCATCCTGAATTTAGATCTCACGATTCACAGTGATGCTTATGGGGGTGATGTTGCTTTATTTTTTAACGAAGTGGTTGTATCAGATGATATTGGCGGGGTGTACTGGATTGCTGGTCTGGACACAGGGTACGTCACCGTATTTCCTGGATATATGGAAGAACCCCATAACTTGGAAGCAACATCCGGCTTGGACGGGATGGTCCCCTTGGCTTGGGATGCACCTTATGGCCCGGTAGGGAATGATATTGAAGTAGATTTTGAAGATGGTGCATTTCCTGAAGGCTGGACAACGACTACAAATTCAGCAGTAGGTTGGTTTATCACACAAGACGGATCCAGTGCTTTTTGGGCAATCCCATCGCATACATACTATGCCTGCTCCAATGATGATGCAGCAGACGATGATGGTTCAGTGGATTATTTGATTACTCCATCTTTAAATACAAATGGGGCAACTGATTTTCAATTGAGTTTTGCTTCTTATTATGATGGCGCATACAGTCAAACTGCACATGTTGAGATCAGCACAGATGGTGTCAATTTCACTGAAGTTTATTCGTTACCTGCCAGCGCAGAGTGGGTCACTGAAACCGTTGATTTGAATGAATATGCAGGTGAAAACGAATTTTATATTGCCTTTCATTCAAATGATAACGGTGTATGGGCTTCTGGCTGGGCAATAGATGATATTCTGGTCAGTTTTTCAGGAGGTCGCATTGCTCGCAATATTCACTTTGATTTTAATGAACTCGGGCAATGGGTCATCACTGCAGATAAAGCGGAAGTAGTGGAACAGTATCCTAACGGAATTACATATCAACAGAAAGTGGATTGGGACAATCCACTTGAAACTCAACATGTTGATCGTGATGTACCTGTTACTGCGTACAACATTTATCGTACAATTGACGGTACGAACATAGACATGATAGCATCAGTCGGACCTGATGTATTGACATACATGGATGAAGATGTAATTAACGGCACTACCTACTATTATTATATAAAAGCTGACTATACTCCAGATGGCACAGAATCCGGCCCATCCAACACCGCAGACGCCACACCTGTTGAATGGATTGAACTGGCCTTAAGTGATGGTGAAGCATTGTCAGGAACAACAGACACTCTGGATATTTTTGTCAATAATGAATCAGATGTCAGTTTCTTTTACTTTGAAATTGAAGATGTACCTGATTTACTGATTTCCCAGGAGATAATTTCGACTGATCGTACCAGTAGCTGGACATTGGATGTCGCGGAAGTCGGTGGAAAAATGGTCGTTACCGGCCTCGGGTTAGGAAATGATATGACACCAGGCAGTGATGCTGTTTGCCGTGTTGTGGTGCTGGCAGCCAGTCAAGACCCGCTTATGTTAGATTTGAATATCACAACAGCTGCAGTGCAAGATGCTAATGGTAATGATATGATATGGACTGCCGATGGAGCGACCTTTGATGTTACAGTTGAAACTCAATTTCTGGTTATGCCCAATGCTAACGGCAATCCCGGTGATTTGATTACTATTCCCTTACTGATCAACAATACTCAGGATGTTTTTGGAATACAGATTTTCCTGACGGATTATCCTGATTATTTAGACGGTATTGCAATTGCTGCTACAAACTATCATGATTTCAGTAACTGGACAGTAGAGGGAAATAATATAGGGAATGAATATCGGATTCTGTTGTTCAATACTTCTTTGAATAATCCACTACCCGCTGGGACGGGTCATATTGCTGATATTTCTATGTATATAGATGCCGGTGCAGCAACGGGCTCCACTGTACAGATATTTATGGAAGAAGTGGTAGTTGTTGATCAAAACAATATTGCCATGCATGCTGAACTGTATGAAAGTGAAGTATATATTGGAACACCCGATGCTATTTATACCTTAGGGGATGTGGATGAATCTGCGCAAACTATTTTAATTGAATTGGAAAATTCATCTCCAGTCTATGTCCTTGAAATCGACCTCGCTGATGCACCAGAAGGGATTGAAATTATTGATGTTACTCCAGCAGGCCGCTTTAGTGGTTCAGTAGATGGACAGACAGGTGAGACAGAAGATGGTATTGGTTATATACTTGCTTATGACCTGGCTAATGGTATTGCCGCAGGATCTGGTGAAATTCTGGAAGTCAGTTATAATGTTAATTCAAATACAGGTTTTAGCGGTGATGTGATCACATGGATAAGTGAAGTGTATTCGGCAGATGCTGGATTAAATTCTATTCCATCTAGTGGGATAGGATTTGCAATTCTCGATGCAAACTTGAGCGTGGATGAAGAAATTGAAATACCGGTTAAGTTTGCTTTGCACCCTGCATTTCCAAATCCATTCAATCCCATGACGAATATTCGTTATGATTTACCTCAAGCAAGTTATGTTGACCTTCGTATTTTTGATCTCACTGGACGAGAAGTACGTACATTGGCAAGAGGTTTTGATCATGCGGGTGCAAAATCGGTTGTTTGGAATGCCAAGGATAATAACGGTCGTAGTGTAAGTGCCGGTGTTTATATATACAGATTGGAAACTGCAGGTCAGGTTCAATCCCAAAAGCTGATTTTATTGAAGTAGATCACATTTCAATAATATAACACTCCTGCAGGACGTGACGCTCAGCAGGAAGAACTTCAAAATTAAGGGCAGGTTTTCCTGCCCTTTTTCTTTTTCTGACATACATAAAATCTTAACTTCGCTTGATTTTTATAAATATATATAGCCGCGGTGGTGGAATTGGTAGACACGCCAGATTTAGGATCTGGTGCCCATTAGGTGTGAAGGTTCGACTCCTTTCCGCGGCACAAAAATGTCAGAAGAAATTAAAATAGAAAATATGAACACTCAGGAGCCTGAAAAGAAATCAGCTCTACGTGTTATTATACATAGTTTTTTTGTCGTTCCCTTTTTGATCGCTGTATTTGCAGTGCTTGTTTTTTTAATGGTGAAAGTTCTCACCGTAGAGCCCAATACAGCCCGAGATTATTTAGAGCATGTAAAAATTGGTGGAACGACTAAACGCTGGCAGGGTGCTTTCGAACTTTCCAAAATTCTTTCTAATCCCAAAATGGTACCAAAAGATGATCGCTTTGTTCAGGATATGATATCAACTTTTGAGTATTCAGCACATGAACACAATCCCCAGATTCGTTCTTATCTTGCTTTGGCCATGGGTAGAACAAGGGATCAGCGCTATACCCCAACGTTAATCAATGCATTACAAGATAACAATTATTCTATTGTAGCTGCCTGTGCCTATTCTTTAGGTTTGATACAAAACCCCGAAGGATTCGCTGCTTTAAAAAATATGGCTAATCATGAAGATGCACATGTACGGTTACAAACCATTATTGCACTGGGTAATTATCAGAATCATGAAGCAGCAGATATATTTTTAACAGCATTAGCGGACCAGGAAGTTAATGTTCGCTGGGATGCAGCCGTAGCTTTGGCAAAGTTAAAAAATGACCGTGGACGCGGAATATTATTAGACCTTTTAGACCGAAAATATTTAGATTCTTTTCCTAATATTGATCCCTTTGAACAGGATCAAGCCATGTTGGTGGCGATTCAAGTTATACCCAATATTATTGATTCAGAATTTGAATCTGTATTAATAGATTTGAGAGATAAAGACCGAAGCATGAAGGTACGAGAAGCAGCACGACACGCATTAGTTGATTAAGAAAATATATGGCCGAAACAATTTCAAAAGAATCTGCTACTAAAGACCCTGGCCGTCGTCCACCCGCAGCCCTTGGTAAAGCTGATTCGAGCGATCAAATAACACGCCGTTCATTTTTTTCCTGGCTATCCATTGGGTGGTTAGCATTTGTTGCTGCAACTGGAGGGTTTTTTACCATGATGCTGCGTTTCTTTTTCCCAAATGTGTTGTTTGAACCTGTACAGACCTTCCGCGCTGGATATCCAGATGATTATACTGTTGGTGAAGTAGATTTGCGATGGAAAAATAAATATGGTGTGTGGATCGTTCGGAATGCTGCTGGCATTTATGCTCTTTCAACAACATGTACGCATCTTGGCTGTACACCTAATTGGTTAAGTTCGGAACAAAAATTTAAATGCCCTTGCCATGGGAGTGGATTCTTTAAAACTGGAATTAATTTTGAAGGACCAGCTCCACGACCCTTGGAACGATTCAAGATCGTTTTGGCAGATAATGGTCAGATCATCGTTGATAAAACGAGAAAATTCCAACAGGAAAAGGGTCAATGGAATGACCCGGAAGCGTTTTTAAAAGTATAATGGAAACTCTATGTTAGATAAATTTCGCGGGACTCAATTGTATAAATCCATCTTCCGCGGAGGTGGTGTTCCCAAAAGCCGCCGTCAAAGGATGATGGTGGTGCTGAATAGTGTATTTCTTCATCTTCACCCTGTACGATTACCCAAACACGCAGTAAAATTAAAATTCACCTGGTGCATGGGTGGATTATCTTTTTTCATATTCCTTATCTTGACCATTTCAGGTATACTGCTCATGTTCTATTATCGCCCGACGATTGAATATGCTTATACCGATATTATTGATTTAGCAGAACAAGTACCCTTTGGGATCATGAGAGAAGTCCACCGCTGGGGTGCCCATGCCATGGTTATTACTGTTTGGCTGCACATGTTCCGTGTGTTTATGACAGGTTCATACAAACCGCCACGCGAATTTAATTGGGCAATCGGTGTTATACTTTTACTTCTAACATTGTTGTTGAGTTTTACCGGTTATCTGCTTCCTTGGGATCAACTGGCCATTTGGGCGATCACTGTTGGATCCAATATGGCTCGCGCAGCCCCATTTCTTGGACATGAAGGCCCTGGAGCAGGATTATTGGCTATTGGAGATATTAATTTTATAACCATGGGCAGTGATGTGCGTTTTGCTTTAATTGGAGGACGGTTTATGGGTGAAGCAGCACTTTTGCGTTTTTATGTGCTGCATTGTATCGGCTTGCCATTTATTATTATGATTTTCATGGCCGTCCATTTCTGGCGAATTCGTAAAGACGGTGGTATTTCAACTCCAGTATAATAATGGAAGATTTTAAGCATTTAATCGACACAATCTCGAATCCGACGATTCTTTTTACGTCGACACTGATTATCTTTTTCTTTATTTTTCCCATCAATAACTGGTTTGATAAATGGAACCGCCGGTTAAAATTATATGTGTTATGGTCTGGCAAAGGTATGCTCATTGCGGCAATTATCATGGCCGCTTTTTTCATATTTGGCATAACGGATCCTGATTTCAAATCCATTGTTCTGAAACCTGATAATGTGCCTATCTCCGGATTGATTTTTCTTGTTTACTTTTTTACATGGTTATCGATGCACCAGGCATACGAAAACGATGCCAAATTAGAACGCGGCGAATCGATTGATGAACAATACGACGCACCAAATGATAAAGTGCTAGTTTGGCCGGATCTTGTGTATGTTGAATTTATTGCTCTGATTTTATGTTCTGCTTTTCTGCTGATCTGGTCCATTAGTTTACAAGCGCCTATCGAAGAACCAGCGAACCCCTCCGAATCTCCTAATCCTGCAAAAGCACCATGGTATTTCTTAGGCCTGCAGGAAATGCTGGTATATTTTGATCCTTGGATGGCTGGTGTTGTTTTACCCACCTTAATCATAGTGGGTTTGATGGCTTTCCCTTTTATCGATAATGAACCAGCTGGTTCTGGATATTATAGTTTTAAAAACAGGAAATTATCCATTGCTCTTTTCATGTTCGGCTGGCTGGTAATGTGGAATATGCTGATCATAGTTGGAACGTTTCTCAGAGGACCAAACTGGAATTTCTTTGGTCCGTTCGAATACTGGGATATCCATAAAATTGAAGCACTAACCAACATTAATTTATCTGAATATATTTATATTAAATGGTTTAGCACAGGGCTCCCTGATAGTATTTTAGTTAGAGAAATTTGGGGCATCCTTCTTTTAGCTGGATATTTTCTCATTCTGCCGCCATTATTGGCCAAAACAGTATGTAAGAATATATATAAACGGTTGAATCCTTTTGTTTATTCACTTTTCATCGTTTTGATCCTGACTGCATTAACATTACCGATTAAAATGTATCTGCGGTGGATATTCAATTTGAAATACATCATAGCCATACCAGAATATTTCTTCAATTTCTAGTTTAGATTTAATAGAACATGATTGACCAACAAGAACGATATTATAATATACTCAAGCTGAATCGTTGGTTCGCTCTATCGAGTCTGGTTTTTGCTGGTATTTTCATTCTTACTTTTGCTGATGATTATCAGCGTCCATGGAAAAAATTTCAAAAGGAATTCCGCAGTGTTGAAATAGAAAAAATCAGCAATAATCTTGCTGAACTGAATAGTAATCTTGAGAGCAATGACGAATATAATACGTTGCAGGAGCGTTTGTCGGAAGCTAAAAAGAAATTGCAAGGCAAGGTCGATGAGATAGATGAACTAAACGGAAAGATCAAGGAAGTTGACGCAGAACGCTATCGTATGAACCAGAATCATCAATTTGCCAAAGCTGAATCTGATGTAGCAAAATATACCGCAGATCAAGCTCGTCACGGAAATGGAAATGTAGAAACTGCAGAAAAAAACCTTAAACGTCTCGATGCACTTACTTCTGGGTTTAAGTTGGAACTAGAGACAGTTGAAAAGAAGCTGGAAATTCTGCAAAATCGTTTAGCCGATCTATATGCTGAAAACAAATCCTATAAAGATGAATTAAGTTCCATCAGTCGGAAACGCAATCTTGCAGTTAGGAAACTGGCTAAAACTGATCCGGAAAAAATGTCATTTTCTAACAAGATCGCCAATGTGGTCCGTGATCTTCCTGTTCTGGATTTTATTGATCCTTATTATGAGGTAAAACAGGTTGTAGTAAAGGACATTGAAGAAGACCTTGTGTATTTAAGTATGCCAAAGGTTGATCGCTGCATGACCTGTCACATGGGTATCGATAATAAGGACTTTGAAGATTCTCCCCAGCCTTATACAACACATCCTAATTTAGATCAAATGGTGGGAGCGAATTCTCCACACCCTTTGAGTGAATTTGGCTGTACAACATGCCATGCAGGTCGAGGCAGAGGTACAGGTTTTAATACAACTGCTCACTCACCCTCTAGTCTAGAGCAAGCCCATGAATGGGAAGAAAAATATGATTGGCACCGCATGCACCATTGGGACAACCCTATGTTTACCAAACAGAATATGGAAGCAGGCTGCTTCAAATGCCATAGCGGAAATATGCCCATAGATGGAGCGAAAACGCTTTCTCTTGGCATGGCCCTTGTTGAGCGCACCGGATGCTTTGGGTGCCATAAGATGGACCGCTGGGAAGGTAAGCCCAAAACGGGACCCAATTTGGCAAAGGTCGCTTCGAAAACGACCAAAGATTGGACTTGGAAATGGATCAACAGCCCCAGGGATTTTCGTCACAATACGTGGATGCCCCATTTCTTTAATGTAACAAACAATAGCGACCCAAATTCTTTAATTCGTACTGAACAGGAAATTCATTCGATCACTGCATATTTATTTAATAAGAGTGAATCTTTCCCTATGGATAAACTGCCACGGAATGCGGATGCAGAAAATGGACAGCTTTTAGTGGCATCTGTTGGTTGTATGGGCTGCCACGAGATTCAACCCGATGCTGTAGCTGAAGAACCAACCTCCATCCAAACCTTAAGACGTGAGCAAGGTCCAAACTTAATTGGATTGGGATCTAAATCAACTGCTCAATGGGTATATAATTGGGTCAGGGATCCTGCTTCTTTCCATCCGGAAACGAAAATGCCAAACCTGCGTTTGACTAGACAGGAAGCAGCTGACATAGCTGCGTATCTTACACAGGATAAAAATAATGAATTTGATGCGCAAGAAATTCCTGGAGTGAATGAAGAGATCCTTGATGATATTGCGGCTGGATTTTTAAGCCAGCAACTTCGTAAGGAGCAGGTAGATGCCAAGCTTGCTGGAATAACGATAGATGAGAAATTGGATTATAATGGACAACGCCTCATAGGACAATATGGTTGTTTTGGCTGTCATAATATTCCCGGATTTGAAAAAGTGAAACCAATTGGTACAAGTTTAACAATTGAAGGGAGTAAACTGATTACCAAACTGGATTTTGGTTTTCACCATGATAATCTGCCTCATACCCGCTGGGATTGGTTTGCACAAAAGCTCGATGATCCGCGAATCTTTGATATGATTCCACAGGAAGATGGATCATTGAAATCCATGGAAAAACGGCCTCTGGATAAATTGCGTATGCCTGATTATGGTTTAACACAGCATGAGATAGATGCATTGGTCACGGTTATCATGGGTTCTGTAAAAGATGAAATACCAGCAGGTAAATTGCCCGAAGTAAATGCAAAACAACTGGCTTTAGAAGCAGGCGAACAGCTTATACAAACCAATAATTGTAAAGGCTGTCATAAGATAGATGGCGATGGCGGAGCCATCTGGCCTGCAACAGCAGAATGGCTGCGTGAGATTGCCGATGAAACCAATGCCGAAGATATGAGTATCGTCCAAAGTTTTTCACCACCTTTACTGGATTCACAGGGCCGTAAGACCCAGCCTGAATGGTTATTAAATTGGTTTAAAGACATTACGATGATCAGACCGCATTTGCAGGTGCGCATGCCCAGTTTTGATTTTACCGATGAGGAATGGAATACCGTGATTGAATATTTTCAGAAAAAAGACGGACAAGCCCTTGCTTATGAATTGCCCCATTCCATGAATATTAATTCTGACTCTTATAAAGCAGGCAACGTCATCCAGGAACTTGGTGCCTGCACAAATTGTCATTTCTATGGCAACCAGAAACCCAAACAAGCTGCTTTAACCTGGGCCCCGAACCTTGTTTTAACAAAGGATCGTTTACGACCAGATTGGTTATTAGAATTTTTCAGTAATCCACAGGATATAATGCCCGGCACTAAAATGCCTGCACCTTATATTCCCACGGAAGAGCCTGTAGCAGATGTCTTGACCAATTGGGGTAAATCAGTGGCTAACATGAATGGAGACTCTACCAAATTATATCAAGGGTTAGTGGATTATCTCTGGGGATTGAAAGGAAAAGAGGATGTTTCACTGATTGTTAGAGCCCATTTAGAAGATGTTGGTTATGACTTCATCATTGAAGAAGACGATTGGTAAATGATAGGTAAAAAAATTTTGATATAAAAAAGGCGGTTATTTAACCGCCTTTTTTTATTTACTGTAAAATATAATTATTTCTTACTAGGCTTGATAAATTTGAAGTCCAAAGTGGTTGAATCATCACCAATCGTAACTGTTTGGACCATTGTTCTTTTGGATCCAAATTTTTCCTGCCAAGCTACTACTTCATATTCACCCGCGGAAATTCCGGGAATAGAATACTTTCCATCAGTTCCCGTTACGGCAAAATAGGGATGGTCAAAAACCTGTACATAGGATTTCATCCAGGGATGTACGTCGCACTTAATAACAAAAACATCTTCTGCTTTATGAAAAGTAACTGATTTTTCTTTTACTGTCTTAGGCATACCAAAGTTGAATTCTTTGTTCAGTTTTGGTAATCCATGAATATTGTGCATAGTGGGATCACTATTGAGAATTTTTAATTCCTGTCCAGCTTGCATACCAAAAACATGGGGTGTATACATACATCCATTTTGATCGATAACTGCTGCTTCTGAAGGTACAGAATCGGAACTGGCACTTTTTAAATAAACAATAACATTTGCTAAATTGCCATTTTCGTCTACAATGAATCTTTCGGAATATACTGCATCCTGATGTGCAGCGCTGCATACTGGATCAGAATCCATGCGCAATTTTTTTTTCTTCGAGGCTTTTCCTTCATAAGTGACAGTACCAGTTAGGTCACCCGCAAAGGAAGCTGTGACCATTCCGGCAATGATCACTGTCGAAATAAATATTTTCATTATTTGATTTCTCCTGTCTATCAATTTTTTGTTTTTTTTAGCCGCGCAATTTAGATGATTTACTATTAGAAAATGAATAACGATTTCAAGTTTTTATGTATAAGATTTCAACTGATTTCGTTGTATACATTACTCTCTTTTTAATATATTCCCCGTCTGTAAAATTAGTAAATAAGATATATATTAAACATCCCAAAGGAGTTCGTTATTAGTACAGATCAGCACCACCAAGAGGGTTTCTGGCGAAAATACATATTCTCCGTTGATCATAAGATTATTGGACTGCAGTATGGTATAACCAGTTTACTATTTCTGTTTTTTGGATTTTGCCTGATGCTGGTCATGCGCTGGCAGCTTGCTTACCCGGAGGAGGCTGTCCCGGTTGTAGGCAAATTGCTGGGGGATGGCGGTATTCTCCTTCCCGAAATTTATAATTCCCTTGGTGCGATGCACGGAACCATCATGATCTTTTTGGGCATTGTCCCCCTGGCTGTTGGTGCCTTCGGAAACTATTTTGTACCCCTTCAAATTGGAGCACCGGACATGGCTTTCCCAAAACTGAATATGGCCAGTTACTGGTCTTATTTCGTTGGCGGTGTCATTATGTTGACCAGTTTCTTTTCACCAGAAGGGGCAGCGCGTTCCGGCTGGACATCCTATCCGCCACTGGCTGATATAGAAGTGGGTCAAACATTCTGGCTTATAGGTATGTTGTTCCTGATTACATCATCATTGCTGGGTTCCATCAATTTTATTACAACCATTATTCAGCTACGCGCACCAGGGCTGACCTGGATGCGATTGCCATTCTTTGTTTGGTCACAGTTTGTCACTGCATTTCTTTTGGTTCTTGCATTTCCTCCCTTGGAAGCAGCCGCCGTTCTGCAACTTATGGACAGGGTTGCCGGAACAAGCTTTTTTCTGCCCAGTGGTTTAGTTGTCTCCGGTGAACTATTAAATGTAAGTGGTGGAGGAAGTCCACTGTTATGGCAGCACTTATTCTGGTTTCTTGCTCATCCGGAAGTCTATGTCTTGATACTACCGGCAATGGGCATCGTGGCAGAAGTCATAGCTAATAATTCCCGTAAACCGTTATGGGGATATAAATCAATGGTCTATTCTGTAATTTTTTTGGGTTTTATGTCTTTTATTGTATGGGCACACCACATGTTTATTACGGGAATGGGTAGTACCATGAGTGCATTTTTCCAGTTGACTACTATGATCATCTCAATTCCTTCGGTCATTATCCTTTCCGCCTTTTTTATTTCACTCTGGGGCAGTTCGATCAGGTTTAATACACCCATGTTATTTGCCTTGGCGTTTCTGCCGATGTTCGGAATTGGCGGACTGACTGGACTCCCTTTGGGTTTTGCAGCTGCGGATATCCACCTTCATGATACGTATTATGTGATTGGCCACTTTCACTATATAGTCGCTCCGGGAACAATTTTTGGATTATTTGCCGGAATTTATTATTGGTATCCAAAAATAACAGGGCGAAAATTAAGCGAAAAACTTGGCAAACTCCACTTCTGGCCTTCCCTGATCTTCATGAATCTCATTTTTATGCCCATGTTAATTCAGGGACTTGCCGGTGTATCCCGCCGTTTATGGGATGGCGGTTTGCAATATGCCCATGCATCCGGTGTGTTGCAATGGAATGAATTTATGTCTGTATCAGCATGGTTGTTGGGACTATCCCAGATCCCATTTATTATTAATGTTCTTTACAGCATAAAAAATGGCGAAAAAGTAGATAATAATCCTTGGGAATCCACTACCTTGGAATGGACAGCGCCATCTCCGCCCTTACCCCATGTGAATTTTGAAGTAATTCCAGAGGTACATCGCGATCCTTATGAATACAGCGTTCCGGGACGGAAGCGAGATTACACACCGCAAACAGAACCGAAAAAAGGGTAAATTTTTTTATGGAAATACCATATACAATTGAAGAACGTCCAGATACTGGTTTAATTAATTCCAAATTAGGAATTTGGTTATTCCTAGCTTCAGAAGTCATGCTTTTTGGGGGTTTGTTTTCTGCCTACGTTTTTCTGCGTTTGGGTGCCCCGGCTGGCGCTTTTCATGAATGGGGTCAGGAATTAAATATACCTTTAGCAACATTGAATACGCTGATCCTGATTTCATCCAGTGTAACCATGGTCATGTCTTGGGCTTCTCTGAAAATGAATGATTTCAAGAAATACAAACTGTACATGGGTTTAACGTTGTTGTGTGCTCTTGGCTTTCTGGTGATCAAGTATTTTGAATATACAGCCAAGTTTCATCATGGTATTTTTCCCGGTACAAATACGTTCATGTCTATTTATTTTACGCTGACCGGTCTTCACGGCTTACATATCATTGGCGGAATGATCGTCAATGGGTATTTTTTAGGATCGGGATCTAAAATGTGGACAACGGAACCTGAACATTTCACAAACAGGATTGAGATTGCCGGTCTATATTGGCACTTTGTTGACTTGGTATGGATCTTCCTTTTTCCGGTTCTTTATTTGCTGTAGGAGGCATTATGAGTGAACACAGTATGAATGATATCAAAAGTCATGTAAAAGTTTACATGATTGTTTTTGCTGTATTAGCGGTGCTGACTATGGTTACGGTAGCAGCTTCCTATTTGAATTTGAGTACAGGTGAAGCCATTTTTCTGGCCTTAACCATCGCCTCGATTAAAGGTTCTCTGGTGGCTAGTTATTTTATGCACTTAATTTCCGAAAAAGCACTCATTACCTGGATATTGATGTTAACTCTTGCTTTCTTTTTTGTACTCATGTTTATTCCCACTATTTCTTTTTTTGATTGGGTAAACATTTCATGATATCGCTAAAAACGTTTCATCTGTTTTTCATTATGATGTCAATCATATTGACAGTGTGGTTCGCCATGTATGAATTGCAATTGGATGAAAATGGCATGTCGACGGCAATAGCGATTGTTTCCCTGATGTTTAGCGGAGGGTTAATCATTTACGGCTTGAAAGTCTATAAGAAATTCAAAACATTATAATGTTCAGCAAAATTAGTGTAATACTCCTTGTTTTCGTATTTGAAATGGCTTGGGCCTGTGCGACGTGCTATGGCGCCCCGGATTCTCCTGCATCCCATGGGTTGAATGGTGCAATTTGGACACTATTGGTGATAACCGGCGGTGTACTTTCAAGTATTGTAGCCGGTATCATTTCTTTACGTAACAGGGCAAAATCATTTATGAAGAACCAAAACAACTGACTGCTTTAGGATTACATATTTATGGCTGAAATTCTTCATTATCTAGGTTTACCGATCAATATGTCTGTGGATGGTCCAGCCATCGATGAAGTGATCATTCTAACCCACTGGCTCATGTTGGTACTATTTATAGGCTGGGGAGTTTTCTTTATAGTTTCTTTGGTCAAATTTAGAAGTTCCAAGAATCCAAATGCCGATCATGAAGGCGTGAAATCACATTTATCATCTGTTTTAGAAGTTGTTGTTGCAGTTATAGAAATGGTGCTGCTGGTGGGTTTTGCTTTACCAATCTGGGCCAGTCGCATTAATGATGTCCCAGAAGTCAATAGCGGAGCAGTTCATGCCCGGGTGGTTGCCCAGCAGTTTACCTGGAATATCCACTATCCAGGTGAAGACGGTATTTTTGGCCAGACACGTCCAAATCTTGTTGATGAAGTGGAAAATCCTATTGGACTTGATCGCTCTTCCACAGGCGGTGCCGATGACTTTGTTACGATTAATCAGCTGCATATACCAGTAGATACACAAGTTCGTCTCGATCTCACCTCCAAAGACGTCATCCACAGTTTTGCACTGCCTGAGTTGCGCGTCAAACAAGATGCTATACCGGGAATGGTCATTCCTGTGCATTTTGAAGCAACGATGACATCTGAAGAATTTTTGTCAGAAATGGTTGGAACTCCTCGCGAAGGTAAGGGTCTTGAAATCGCATGTGCTCAGCTCTGCGGATTAGGTCATTATCGAATGCGCGGCTTTTTGACAATTCACGATGATCAGGGTTACGCTGATTGGATTGAAGAACAAAAAGCATACATCGAAGAAGAGGACGATGAGGATGACTGGGGTGACGACGACTGGTAGGTCCAGCAGCATATAAACTAACTTTATGAACACATCAAACGTCTGGTTAAGACGTTTTTCAAAACTAACCGTCTTGGCAACGCTTTTTCTGATTTTTGTTGGTGCACTGGTAAAAAGTTTTGAAGTGGGCCTCTCCGTTCCTGACTGGCCAACCACCTATGGATTTCAAATGTTTGCTTTCCCTTGGTCGGATATGGTTGGCGGTATTTTTTATGAACACAGCCATCGCATGTTAGCCACCATTGTTGGGGCAATGACTTTAGGTCTCTCAATTTGGCTAAGTTTTTCTGAAACACGAGTTAATGTAAAGAAGCTTGGGTATGTATCATTAATTCTGGTGATTACTCAAGGACTGCTCGGCGGGCTAACAGTCATGTTTTTTCTACCAACGGCTATTTCCATGATCCATGGTATCACTGCACAAACATTTTTTTTAGTCATCATTTTAATTGCCTATTCTCTTTCAAAAGAATTTTCTGATAGAAATAGTAAACCTGACTCAAATCGTACAATTGTTCTGTCACTGTTCATTGCTGTATATATTCAATTGATCCTGGGAGCGTGGATGAGACATACAGAATCTGGATTGGCTATTTATGACTTTCCAACAATGGCTGGACAATGGCTGCCCATCTTTAATGAAAAAATGTTGACTACGATCAATGACTGGCGTTTTTACATGGATTACCCTGAAGTATCCATACTGCAAGTGTTGATTCATTTTCTACATCGTTTTGGAGCGTTTGTTATTTTTACCTTGACGATCTTTATGGGTTATCGTTTGCATCAAAATAAAAGTGCATATACAAAAAAGATTCAAAAAAACGTTTTCGCTATTTATGTTTTTGTTTTCCTGCAGATTTTGTTAGGTGCATTGACCATTTGGACAGCTAAAGGACCGTTTATTACCAGTTTTCATGTTATGAATGGTGCTGCTGTTATGGGACTTAGTTTCATCTTATTTTTACGCCTGTCAGATATAGCATTTCTGCGGAAATAATCATGCGTCTTAAAAAACACCCCGCCAAGTCCAGCACTGCCGCTTACATAGAGCTATTAAAGCCGAATATCATGTCATTGGTGCTCGTTACCACAGTATTAGGTTATTATCTGGGGGGCGATGGAATTGATTCATTTATAAGGCTTTTCATCACATTGTTGGGAACAGCGTTGACAGCAGGGGGGGCCGGTGCATTAAATCATTATTTGGAGCGGGATGCGGATAAATTGATGCAAAGAACAAAAAATCGTCCAATTCCAAGTGGATTAATTGCTCCGGGAAATGCATTAGTATTTGGTATTATACTGGTACTTATAGGAACAATCATACTTGTTACTCAAATAAATCTCCTGACCGGTTTTCTTTCCATTCTTACAGCCTTTCTCTATGTATTGGTTTATACACCATTAAAAAAAATTACATGGCTGAATACATCCATAGGTTCAATCCCCGGCGCATTGCCCCCCATGGGTGGCTGGGCAGCTGCAACAGGCAATATTGAAACAGGTGCATGGATCTTATTTGCCATCATGTTTTTTTGGCAGCATCCCCATTTTTATGCCATTGCCTGGATGTGCAAGGACGATTATGCCCGAGCAAGTTTTAAAATGCTGCCAGTGATTGAACCGGATGGTAAACGCACTATGCGGCAAATTTTTTGGCATTTAACATTGTTGGTACCCATTTCAGTCTTACCCTATGTAGAAGGTAGTTCTGGGCTGATATATGCCGTGGGCGTCATCTTTTTAACGGGCATATTTCTTATTTCGGCTTTACCACTGGCTCGGGATAAATCAGTTCAAAGTGCAAGGCTGCTGTTAAAATCATCGGTAATATATTTACCGCTTTTATTGATTCTTATTGTTGTTGACAAAGTGTTATGATTTCACAACGGAAACGCTTCATTATTTATATTATTGTTGGTGTTGTTATTGCTACCCTGTGGTGGGTTACAAAATCCAAACCACTGCCTGTCTTTGGCAGTATTCCCCAGTTTGAAATGACAAATTCGAAAGGTGAGCCTTTTGGAACAGATAACCTAACTGGGAATATCTGGGTAGCTGATTTTATTTTCACAACCTGTGGCGGTCCTTGTCCAATCATGAGTACAGAAATGGCTGATATTCATAGAACATTCCTGGATAAGAGTGATATTCATACTGTTACGTATACAGTCAACCCGGATTATGATACGCCGGAAATATTAGCCGCTTATGCTGCACGGTTCAAAGCTGACAGGTCACAATGGCATTTCTTAACTGCGCCTTATGAAGATATTCAAGATATTATTACTAATGGGTTTAAGATGGGAGATATAGAAGAAATTGTATTCCACAGTACTAAATTTGCTTTGATAGATAGGAACATGAATATTAGAGGATACTATACTGGTACTGAATCTGAAGAAGTTAAAAAACTGAAGCGCGATATTGCCAGATTGAACCGAGAAAGCTGAATATGGTTTCTGCTGCCCAGGCTGACCGATTCTGGACTCGCATCATTTATATTGTTTCAGTCGTTATTTCAGCTGCAATCGCTTTTTTGATTTTGGGTCCCAGACCGGAGGGATTAGAAGGTGCTTTAGATGTATCGGGCTTGCCCAAAGTGAATGCCACACTCAATTGTGTCACTGCCGTTTTGCTGATCATTGGTTTTATACTCATTAAGCAAAAGAAGCGTATAGCCCATAAAAACGTCATGTTGACATCATTCGGTACATCGTCGGCATTTCTCGTGACGTATGTTATATATCACTTATTTAAGAGCGGTCCAAAACTATATACAGGAGATTATGCATCATTTTATTATTTTATACTTATTACACACATTGTACTTGCTGCAGCAATCATTCCCATGGCATTGGTAACATTGTATCGCGGCTGGACGAATCAAATAACAAAACACCGTAAGATAGCTAAAATAACTCTCCCTGCCTGGCTGTATGTTTCTGTGACCGGTGTGTTGGTATACTATATGCTTTACTAGCTTATAATTCTTTTACCAGTCCGGCAAAAGATTCATCTGTTTTAAAACTAAATCGTTTAAAGAATTCCGTTTTCATAAAACCGATAGTTAAGTGGGTTGCTCCAGAAATTTTCACACGCTGCATCATTTCTTTCATTAACAAATCACCAAGTCCACTCCTTAAATATTTTTCATGAATGGCGATTTTTTCAAGGTGAGCAGTGTGCTCATCGATCATTTTCCAGAATACTCCGCCCGCCTGTGTTTTATTGGCTGAAAACATGATAAGAAAATCATGTTCTTCTCGGAATTGAGCCGGCAGATCATTGGAAAGCAGTAGATCATGAAAATTGGCAATCTCCTTGGGTTTAAAGGGCGGTCTGATCGTAAAAATTTTGCCATCCTTATTTTTCACATTCACTGCTAGATCTAATTTCTTTTGCCCAGAGGCTCTGGTGATCAACTCAGCATAATCTGCTGCATCCACATGCTGGTAAATTAATCGTGTGAGGAAATAAGCATCTTCATTTGAACAATCCGGGCCATTTACCAATGCATGAATATTGGTTTCTAATTCAGTGATTGTAATTTCATGATGAGTGAGTTGGGATGAAAGTTTAAATAATCTTTTAGCTACAAAAGATTCATGATCTATAAAACACGTCAGTAAAAAGTAGCGCAGTCGTACTCCAGGATGGGTTGTATAAATGGTATGCAGCCTATAATTATTATACAACTCCTGTAAAATATCACATCGTGCTTCAATTGTGGCATTGGGGTTCAGATCCATCCATCTTTGAAATCGCAATGCAGCAAAGATAACGGGTTTTGGGATATAACCATAGGCTTCCACCTCTGCAATATATTCGTGTATTTGAGACTGATTTAATTCATGTATAGCTTTATCTTGAATCTCATTTGCGAGTTTATTCAAGATTTCTAATCCTTTTTCCTTTCCTGCAGCTTCCTGAATACATGTAAATACAATTTCCCAATTGAGAACATGGTTCAGTCCAGTGAATTTTTTTTCAGTCTCGATAATTAATTCCTTAAAAAGAGTGGTAATGAAATCCAAATTGGACTTGACGGTTTCTTGATAAAAAGATTGAATGATACGGACATTGGTTGAATTGTCGTATTCAGATATAATTACATTTTTAATTGCAGGGTTTGGTATTGAATATTGAAAATGGGTCAGCATCCAATGGTTGATATAGCCCTGTAATGCACTCCATCCAAAATGCAGCCAGCGCATATCCCACCGGTCACGGAGTTTTGGATTGCTTAATTCATGTTCATGTAACCGTAAATATGAATCTACATTTCCCTTGGTTTCGAAGTCTGATATAATGATTCCAGAATCTGGATAGGAACAAAGAAAATCATTCGTAACCCTTGAAGAGTTTAACCCGGTGCTCTTTACAATCTGCCATTCACTCATATTTGTTATTTCATCTGCTGTGGATTCTGGTAAATGGGATAGCATGAAATTATAGGCATTTCCATCTTGCAGGGTCGTAAGGATACGATATTGCTGGATAGGCAGATTCGTGTTTAAGGGTGTGATCCAAACCCCTTTTTTCTGGATGTTTTCCAGATGCAGTTGCCTGTAACCAGTGAGGATAAATATGGCCTCTCTGGCAATAGGGTGAGATTGAAATAAATTCAGTATGTATGCTTGTTCATTAGGTGAAATAACATTGTCAAACTGCAGAATATCTACCCAGGAATATTCACGACCTGTTTCAGGATCAACACTCTTAATATCGACTTCTCCGATCATTTCCTTAAACTGTTTAGTCGCCGATGTGATGCAATTGGCTGCAGTTTGGCTTAATGTTTCTGTTGATGAAAGCAATTTCCAACAGGTAAGTTCATGTCTTATGAGTATGTATTGTGACGGGTGAGTTTGCGCCAATAACATTGACAAGTTCATGAGCATACGTACATAGACTTGATCTGTCTTGGTTAATTCTGCTTGCGATCTTTGGTTTATTAATGCTGTGATTAATTCTTCAATGTGATATGCGTCTAATTGGGCATACTCAATGTTGAATGAGCGTAGTTTTTTATTCTGCTGATGCCGTTTGAATAGTGTCTTTAATGGAGGAATAAATTGATCTTTTTGTAAATAGGGAATTAAAGCACTAAAAATTGTTCGGCTGAACTTCAGTTCTGAATCATTTAACATGCTGATAAGTACTTGGATACCGATCTTTTTCAGATCAATGTCTTTTTGATCAAAGACATGTTTAAAGTAATCTAAACCATTCTTTTGTGCTTGAATCAGCAGCAATGTGCCAATATGAAGATCTTCAATAAAAGCTGATTCATCAAGTTCAGGTTGGATTGAACCTTCCAGTATAGGTTGTGAGGTTTTGCGTGACAGTAATTCAACATTTTTTGATTTTTTATAATGAATTAATTGAAAAATGATATCGCCAAAAAAGATGACAAGAGCACTGTTTCCCAACCACAGCCTGGGATCCAGTAAAATACTTCCCAAATCAACATTCTTACTGTTTACAGTGTAAACAAATTCTCCCAAAAGTAGAGAATCATCCTGCCATTGGCATTTGCATTTCCGGCTGAGAATTTCAATTTTCAAATAGCGGCCACTCCAGGAAATATCCTGGGCAACAATATTCATTGCTTTCAGCAGCCAATTAGGGAATGAAATAATTTTCCCTTTGGATTCAATATTTGCCTGGTTAGGTGCATACATGGGTTTGATTATAGTCCACCAGTTCGTCAAAATGTTTTGACGTTTAAATGTACCTTTTTGGGTTAGTTCGTCATGTTCAGCACTGAAATCTCTGTGAATGACGGCAAAATTAATGATACGTTCATAGGGTGCAAGGAAACCATTCACTGATTGGATCAATGCGCTAAATGCTGACCTTATTTTAGCTGGTTCTCTTTTCGGTATATGCGTATTCAAATACTCCTCATCGGGATATATCAATACGGTATTGAAATCCATATTATCACCCACAAGGAACGCTGATTGTATTGCATCAAATTCTGAAAGCATATTTTCGATCTTTTGCGGTGTGATGGTTTGGCCGGCTGCGTTCTTATAAATTTCTTTTTTGCGATCTTTTATAAAATAATGGTCATCCTTTTCAATGAAAATATCCCCAGTATGAAACCAACCATCATCTGTACTGGGAGTGAGGGGATCAGCGTAATAAAAAGCAGATATATACGGACCTTTTAGCAGTAATTCGCCTTCATCAGAAATACGTAATTCTATGCCCGGAAGTTTCTGGCCGACTGAATCAACGACATATTTGTCTGGGGAGGTCAGGGTGATTCCGCCTGTCGCTTCGGTCATTCCATACCCACTCAATAATTGTATATCATTGTTTTGAAAGAACTGGAAAATATCTGGATCAAGATAACCAGCAGCAGACAGACCCCATTTTAAATTTCCACCTGTAACCTTTTTAATCGCTTTGCGAACGATGCGATCCTCATCTAAATGGTCTGCAGCTAATGATTGGATGGTTTCATACAGTTGTGTCCAGCGTTTGGGCACGCTTATTAATACCGTAGGTTTAATGAACAAAAAGTTTTTTCGCAAGGTATCGTATGATGAATCCTCTGCGAATGCATATGAGGCGCCCCAAAAAATACTGCCCTGTAATTCAAGGAAGCGTCCAAAAGTATGATATAACGGGAGATAACATAGAAATGAATCATGCGATCCAAATTTTGTTAATGCCAGTGCACGGGCAAAACGCTTCACGATCATATTTCTTTGACTGAAGGTGATGCCCTTTGGTTCTCCGGTCGTTCCGGATGTGTACATGATGGTGGCAACTTCGTCCATTCGTACACGTCCAATGCGCTTTAAGACTTCGAGAGGATCAGATTTTTGTCCTTGTTCGATGAAGGTTTGCCAATCTTTATTATTCAGATTAATAATGTTTAAATCATTAGAAGAGGGAAGAAAGATGTCATTTATTTCTGTTTTCAATTCATTATCGACAAACAGGTGTGTCACACCACTGTGCTTGATAATAAAATCAATATCTTTTTTAGTCTCATTGGCCGGTATGGGTATAACGGGAAAATGAAAGGATATACATGTTAGATCAACAATAGCACCACGCAGGCAGTTAGGTGTCAGAATACCAATACGAATTTTATCATGGTATGATTTTTCAATATGAGTTAAAGCGCCGGCTGCTTTTAACAATTCCTCCCAAATATCTTCATAAGAATAGCTGACAACTTTGCCTTTTTGAAATTCATGAAATAGATGCTTATGCTTATACTTTCGGGAACGGTTATAAAAAAGATGGCCAAAAGAATATTTCGATTTATCGATCAGCTCTATCAAAAGTGAGAGCCAATCATCGATTCGATTATTTTCCGCGATGCTGGAATTAACAGCAGGCAGGTGGCCTAGATTAAGGAAGGCATGAACCGTCTTACGTTCAGTTTTTTCCTCTAGAAGTTGATGAGCAATTGCAAATAATTCTTCAACATCAACAACATTATTTTCTGCCTGAACAACGTGTTTTTGGATTGTTTCCCGACTCAAATCCATACTGAAAATTACAGTGTATATGTTGTTTCATCAGGAAGGAATTGAAATAAAAAAGGCCTTCAACAGAAGGCCTTTTTAAGCACGAATTAAAATAAAATTTAAAAAGAAATGGAGAGAGTGAGTCTTTCTACAAGTCCCAGCAAACCTAAATCAGAGGCAGAAAAATCTACCCGCAACTTGACCGGAACAAAGGAGATTTTTTCTGTGTCAATACCAATACCGTAAGCCATATTATTAACGTAGCCAAAACCATCTTCACTGTCAATGGCATCCTGAAATTCATCATCATCAGTATCATCTGTTAAGTCTTCATCGAACTGCATGAACTTAAATTGCAGTCCCGAACGTATATAAAAAACATCCATGATCTTCGCTTCAATACCCAGGATATAATATGGATTATAGTCGCGCGGATCAAAATATTCCCAATTAACAGTGACTTCAGCCATGTCCTGTTTTATAAATCCATTTTTTCCCACTGGCGTCATAGATATCCCAAAACGGAAGGCCATGGGTAGTGACCATTCATCCGTATTTAAATGAGCCACAACGTCCGGGTTGCCATCCAGGTCCTCATAGGCATCCACATCCACTTTATTGTCCGTTCCATAAAGGCGCATTTTTGTACCAAAATTTGTAACGGCCATACCTACGCGCAGACCGTAAAAACTGGTCACATATTGCGTTCCGGCATCAACCGCAAATGCAGAAGCGGAGGAGAAGGAAATTGTTTCCCTGATTAATTTGACCTGCATACCCACGGCAAAGCGGTCACTGATTTTTGTACCATAGCCAACGCCAATGGCAAAATCGCTGGCGCTGAATGTTCCCTCATCCCCATAGGGTGATAGTTCCGTAGTCTTGGTCATATCGCCCATGTCAAAATACACCAGGCTTAAGCCAAAAGTACCTCTTCCAGCTGGAATTGCAGCGGCCAGAAAACTGTGTTTCATGTCTGCAATCCATTTAAATGAACTGAATACGACTTGTGGGGAAGTTATATGGGCTATACCGGATGGATTCCAATACAGCGCAGAAGCATCTGCTACCTGTGCTGAATATGCGCCGCCCATTCCTTCGGCACGGCTGCCTACACCAATCTTGAGGAAGTTAGCAGCGGAAGTGCCGACGTTATCAAACTGTGCACTGGCCATCCCGACCAGCAGGGTAGATGTAAGTAGTATTTTCTTCATTTTATCACCGCGAATTTGCTTACGAATTCATTTTCATCTGAAATAACATGGAAGATATAAACCCCGAATGCAATCTCCTGGATATTGTAGGTCTGCAGATTCCATGCTTCAATGCTGGGGCCGCGCCAGCCATCACTGCTTTCATCATGCTTTAAAATCTGAACCATTTCACCAGCAGTATTATAGATTCGAATCACACATTTTTCAGGCAGGTTGTGGAACTGCAATTCCCGCTCAAAAGCAACTGATTCATACGCTGAAGTTGCTTTGTAAGGATTGGGTACTACAAGAATGTTTTCCAAATCATCTTTGCTGCTCAGTTTATAATCATCAGCCACAGTTGTAATCGTATAGACGTCTGCGCCAGGCAGCAGTGGATTTTGAAATGTAACTGTGAAAACATTTCCACTTTCGAATAATGTACTACTCTTATTGAAATAAATCATCCAGCCAAATAGTCCAGCATCTGCCGCATAATCAAATGATTGTAAATGCGTTATATCTGCATTATAATCTTCATAGATGGGCATGATGTATACAGTTTTCGTGAATTCATAAACCAACGAATCATCATCCGTTGGTTCTATGATGGGCTTGCTCCCAGCAGCCTGGTAGATTAAACAGCCAAGCTGTTTATTTTCTTCAGTTGACCACAGGGAGAAAGGAATGTCAATCGTATCTACTGTAGTTAGTGTTGAGTTAAAATAACAAGCTATAGAACTTTCGCCAAAACGAAATTCTAAGTCTCGTTGTAATTCAGTCACAGCAGGTCTGCCTTCCGGCTGGTTTACCGGCAGATTATCTAAAAAACCCGCAAATGTACCATCATTTGATCCGGGATTTAGTCCTCCAAAAACAATAGCAGTACTTGTATCGGCATCTGTTGTTGTTTCTGCAGTAGAATAACTACTGACTCTCCAACTGGCGTTAGCAAATAGTGGAACAAAACCATCAATCACGTGGGTTAAGATACCTGCGCTGATATCGGATGTATCCATAGCGACAACTGTTACATTATCAGTTTGATCAAACACCATCCAATAGTTTGACTCAATTGTATCTATTGTGGTATAGCTGCTGTCACCGGTAACCTCTGTTATATCATATAGGACTGTATCACCAAATGTTACAGTATATGTATGTCCTTTACTTGTAAAGTCATCTGGGGTGACTTCAAGGCCAAGAAATTCCAGGGTAGATGGAACAGCTGTTACTACATCTAGAGTTGCATCAGATTCACCAGAATGGGTTACGCTAAAACTACCTGCGTCATATCCCGCTGCTTCCTTTTGAGGGATAGCAGCAATGGTATTATCCACATCACTGGCATAGGCATTTTTCGATCTGGAATTTTCTAAGGGGTCTACGACAGATCCAGCCCAATCATCAGGACCATCATACGCAGTAACCGCATACCAGTATTCATAACCATTCACGACATTATCATCAACGTAGGAGTATTGTAATCCTCCATCCGTACCAAGATTATAGTAAATCAGTGGATCCGACATGGCAAAAGAACCCGTAATGCCATCAGATATATCGTAGATAGCCAATGGTTGATACACATCTGTTGGGTCGCCATTCAGGTCAGTAATGACATTGCCCCAGCTAAGTCCACGGTCATGACTGCGGTAAACCCGATAGCCTTGAAATGCATTATTTAAAGTTACAGGATCAACAGATGCTTCACTGCGGTCGTCCCAAAATACTGTAACCTGGCTATCATCTTCTATAACTTGTACCAAAGGTTGATCAGGCGGTTTCGGAGTGGAGCAATTATTATTATATAGCGATTGAAATAATTTTGCATTACGGATCAGGTCGGATTCGTTGATGCCCACAAAATCTGCGAATGTGAAAATGACCTTTTCTCCTGGGGCAACATCAAATGGTCCAGCAGCGATCACCCAAGTTATATCCGGTCCATAAGAATACGGTTTCTGATATATGTCGAAATCATTGGGCGTAATATTGTGGGGTGTTTGTATTCCATGTGTCATTTGTTCGTTATAAGCCTGGGCGTCACTTTGGGCGTCCATGCTGTATTCATATGTGTAAAAAGTGGAAACATCATAACTGGAGTCCGTTCCATCATTATTGAATTTTGTGCATTCCAGGAATTTGAGTCCTACCCAGCCAATACCAGATGATTTAAATCCATCCGAGTTATCATCATTGTCATACACCAGGGCAAAGTTGGAAAGCAGGTGGGCATCAGTCGTGTCCACAAGTTTTTCAGCAATCAGCGGATCATTCTTTGGAATGAATAGTGCCATATCATCGGTCCATTCGGCACCGCCTTGTTCTGGAGCATCTGGATCACCGGCAGTACCAACATAAGCATCTTTTATAGTGTCTTTACCCACATTGGTCATTTGCTGGATGAAGATTAAACCATCATTTCCGAAAGAAAGTGAATAATTCAATACCCAAATATCAAAGCGGATATTCAAAGGACCGACGCCATTATTGCTGGCAAAAGTGTTTCCTTCAGTAGGATCATTATCTGTTACGACAAAATAGGCTTCACGCTCGGCTTGAACACCAATACCACAAGGTGCATCGGGAAAGCCACTTGGGCCAAGCTCCGGTTCAACGCCCGGGAAATAAAGTGTATCTTTATTTCCTTCAAGGTCATAGATAACGGACATGAATGTATCACCTGTTGCTGACTCGATAGGCCATTGATCGGGCCAGGATTCAGGCATATCACTAAATGCTATTCCCAGGTTGGCTTCTGAATCCACTGTACCGGCATCATAACCCGGCAATGGTTCAAATTCTTCCTCGTGGTCACGAACAGAACCACGCACACCCACCGCAACAGATGGTTCACCATTGATGAGTCCACCTACCATGGGTGAAGCAGTCCAGTAGTACGTACAGCAGCCGTCCTTGAGCATACTGCCGGCCGGGAATTCATGGCACAACCCCCAGCGGTCATAACCATAGATAGCCGCGTTAGAAAGCCGCAAGACCATATTCCCTTTATCCAGCACACTGCGTTTTCGATCATTATAAGATGAAATCTTTGAAAGTCTGTCAGGGAGTGGTTTCTTGCCATACATTGGAGCAATCACTTGGTTATAATAATCATATTTTGAAAGACCTGACCCTTCACCACTATAAAGAAAACAAAAACTAATCAGGCTAATAATAATTGTCTTTTTCATCTTTTACCTCAATCCAACACTAATACCAAGTTCTATGTGCCGCGGGGCACCATAATAATATGGGCGATACTTCCACATGGGTGAATTATTGGGATTCAAACTTTCATCCGGCTGTCCGGTACTATTAAACACATTCGCAATATTTTCCTTATCAAATAAATTGGTTATATCGAGATAGAAACGGACTTGGGCCATATTTTGTATTTTCAAGTCATAGTACACTTTGGCATCAAATATGGCTGTGTAGGGCATACGGCCGGAGTTTTCATCAGCAATATACCTGCCCCGGGCATCCGTTGGCGTGTACGGCAAACCGCTGCCCATATTACCCAATACATTTAAACCAAATCCTTTGGGATGTTGGTAATCAAAACGCACATTTAATGTATGGGGCTGGTCCCAGGCCATGGTTATGGTCCTGTGAACAGGGTGTGTTCCATATACGGATGAAAGATATGCTGCATACCAGTTGGACGTTTCATTGTTTGTATTGCCTTCGGCTCGGGAATAAGAATAGAAAACTTCCCAGCTGAAATTCTGGGTAAACAATTTTCTTAAACCTAACTCAAAACCTTTAGAATTAGCATAATCCATATTCTCATAAATAGCATATTCCGAGGGGTCCGCATCATATATATTGGCCGATATATAATCATGCCGGTCGTTGTAAAATAATGTCAATGTCATCAAGTATTCCGGCGTAAGCATGGTGCGCAGTCCAAATTCATACTGGATGGCCCGCTCCGGTTTAATATTGGGTGAACCAACAGGGGGGATGTACCAGTCACCCAGGTTAAAGGGGAAGGGGTACATCGAATTGCCGGTTAGATTGAAAATATTATTTGAACCTAAACCAGCCAAGCCAGATGGAACACCTTCTCCACCAATGCCACCGGAGTTCGTATAGTCATACATATTATCATAATCAGGATATTTGAAAAAATGACCATAGGAGAAATGGAAAGCAGTATTTTCGGTGACAGGATAACCCATGCCTATCCGCGGGCTCCACTGTGCTTTTACAGATGCTTTATCCGGCGGTCTAAATGAGCCGTCTTCATCAATATATCCCCATTCAACATTTCCAGCAGCAAATGCGTCGAAGTCGATGGAATTTAAGTCACTTGTTTCAAGAACTTCGCCATCATATCTAAATCCGATATTTTCAGTAGGATCGGCATATTCACTTTTCGGATCTAGTATATCATAGCGCAGACCAATATTGATAACCAGGTCACTAAATTCCATCTTATCCCGAATATAGAACGACGATTCAACCGGTTCTTTTTCCCATAGAATAAAAGAAGGATCTGAACTGACGCCATAATAGCCACCGCCAACAGATATTGCAGAAAAATTGAATAATTTATGGTTTTTTTGGGTAAATCCAGATTTAATCTGGTGCACCTTATTCACCTGCCAGGTGAGAGCACCTTCATACTGAACCGTTTCAGAATAATCATTATAATAACTATGATAAGTTGAATAGCCCATGCGGATGGTATCCCCAGAATTATTAACAATAGGATAGCTGCCGTAGAATTCATAATTGGATGTATTATCATAAGCATCGCCTTCCCGAAGATTAACAAAGACTCCCCAGCTGTATTGTCTGTCACCATTCATATCTTCATAATCTTCACCATCTGTATAGGCACCGTCTTCGTTTGCATCATTATATGGTTCCGCATAATAGCTCAACCATTTGAATTCAGAACCAGGGTCTAATATTGATTTATCCCAATCATCTGGAATCGTGAATATATCTGAATATAGTTCATGATTATCATTTAAAAATGATTCACCAGGAACTTTTGGTCCTGTCCAGTTCTCCACTCTGTTTTTTGAGTAGGACAGTGTAACAAACATATTTTCAGAGAATGTATAGTTAAGCCTGCCGTACATGAGTTTGCTCTCCTGCCAGCTGACTGCACTGCGCTCCGGGAGTTGACGGTAGTTCATGCTGAAACCGCGGTTTTCATAATTCTGGATATTGGTTCCCAGTGTTATTTTCAGGTTATTAATAGGACGCAGAACCAGCTTGCCCATGAGCCTGTCTGTCCAATTGTAGGTTCCAGTTATTTCTTTGGCGCCTTTTTTGAGCGGTTCTGCTATGCCATCGCCATCAATATCAGCTAAGGCATAAACGTCTCCATCAAAAACCCCATCTCCATCCGCATCAGCAAAAACCTCCCCAACATCGTATACACCATTTGCAACATCTGTCCATGATTCAGCTGCTGAAATTAAATCGCCAGATGAGTCGTATACAGCATGATCCCACATATCATTGCCATTGGCATCAGTGAAACCTTCACCAATGTCATATTGACCATTGGCAACATCTGTCCAAGATTCACCTGCATCATAAACACCATCACCATCTTCATCTACTTTTAATACAGCCCTGGGCAGAAAATTATTTTTCAACCGGCCATCTGTACGTTTACGGTCTGCAGAAATAAAAAATGTTGCCAGATTGGGCATGGTGGGGATGATGGGTCCGCTGGCCGTTCCTTCGATTCGGCCGGTATTCCAATTGTTTTTTTCACCGAATTGATCTGTCGATGTTCTAAAACTCAAATCATAATCAGCGCCGCCTTCCCGGGTAATAATATTGATAATACCACTCATGGCCTGACCGTATTCAGCATCGAACGATCCGGTTATAATTGATAATTCAGAAATACCGCCGCGGGCCACATCGGTGGCCATGCCGCCGTTAATAATATCTTTTACGTAAAAGCCATCGACAAGGTAGGCTGTTTCGCCGGAACGGCCGCCGCGAACATGGATACCGTCATCACCGCCGCCGTTATCATTTTCAATTACACCAGCAATATTATCAATAATATCCGCATAGGAATTAATGGGCATATTTTCAAAATCTTCTTTTTCGATCGTGACGGTCGTGGCTGTTTGATCGCGGACGATGACAGGGCGTTCTGCTTCCACGATTACTTCTTCACCTTCCACAGCAGAGATTTCCAGGGAAAAGTTTACCGTGGTCGTACGATCAGCGTTCATGCGTACATCGGTAACAGATGTTGTCTTATAACCTATATATGAAGCAGATGCTGTGTATGAGCCTGCCGAGATATTCAGGATGAAATAATCGCCATTTTTATCACTGGCGGCACCCAGCACTGTTCCTTTTAAAACAACATTGACGCCAATGAGAGGCTCACCTGTAGACGCATCGGTAACAGTTCCCACCAGTTTACCTGTTACTCCGGCAAATAACATGCTGCAAGTGCTGAAAATAACGAGAAAAAGATTTTTCTTTCCCATGATAAGACTCCTTGTAAGGGCTAAAAATAGTTTTATTATTGAAACCATACAAGGATAAGGTTACTATTGAGCATCAAATTGCAATGGCGTAAGTTCATAAAATTCTATTAGGAGAGTAATTATAATGAGTTTAAAAAATGGAAAACTAAACGGTCAAAGTTTTGATCTCTCACAGGCGGAATTAAAAAAACTGCTTAAAAAAGTTCCAAGCGGAATTAAGACTTATATTGGTTATTTAGAGCAACAGATAAAAAATATGGCTAAAATTGGTTTATCGCTGTCCAAAGAAAAGGATATGAATGTTCTGCTGGAGAATATCCTGCTGGAAGCCAAGCGCATCACCAATGCCGATGGCGGCACGCTTTACATGAAAACAGATGATGATCGTCTGCGATTCGAGATCATGATGACAGATTCACTTAATTTTCATATGGGCGGCACATCGGGAAAGGATATACCATTTTATCCGGTTAAACTTTATGATGAAGGCAAACCCAATACCCGTATGATTTCTGCGTACGTTGGACTTACTGGTGAGACTGTAAATATTCCAGATGCCTATAAAACAAAAGGATTTGATTTTTCAGGTACAAAAGCATTTGATAAAAAAACGGGTTACCGATCAAAATCATTTTTAACAGTTCCTCTAAAAAACCATGAAGAGGAAATAATAGGTGTTCTGCAATTATTGAACGCCTTGGATAAAAAGACAAATGAATCGATTCCATTTTCTGCAAAAATTCAGGATATTGTTGAAGCACTATCCAGTCAGGCCGCAGTGGCTATTACAAATAAAAATTTGATTCGTGATCTGGAAATCCTCTTTGAGTCATTTATTAAACTGATTGCCACTGCTATAGATGCAAAATCCCCATACACTGGCGAACATTGTGCCCGTGTCCCTGAAATAACGATGATGCTGGTTGAAGCTGTCAACGTTTCCAAGGATGGTCCCTTCAAAGATGTGCATTTTTCAGATAAGGAAATGTACGAATTGAAAATTGCTGCCTGGCTCCATGACTGCGGGAAAGTCACCACACCGGAATACGTGGTTGATAAAGCTACAAAACTGGAGACTATTTATGACCGTATCCATACGTTGGATACTCGCTTTGAAGTATTGAAGCGCGATGAAGAAATCAAAGTCCTGAAAAAACGATTGAAAATTGAAACGGATGTTTTTGCTTCAGAAGCAGATAAAAAAGATGCTCTAAAATCTTTGCGTAAAAAGCATAAAGATAAATTAGTAAAAATGGAAAAAGAAATGGATTTTATACGGGCAACGAACATCGGTGGTGAATTTATGTCCGGGGACAAAAAAGACCGCGTCAAAAAGATCGCCAAATACCGTTGGAAGGATAATGGAACAGTTAAAGATTTTCTATCAGAAAATGAAGTATATAATCTTTGCATTACAAAAGGAACATTAACAGCTGAGGAAAGGCAAATTATCAATGACCACATTGTCCAAACGATCGATATGCTTCAACAGCTTCCATATCCTAAACATCTGAAAAATGTCCCTGAATTCGCTGGCGGTCATCATGAAAAACTGGATGGCACCGGTTATCCGAAAGGCCTGACCAAGGATGAAATGTCCGTACAGGCTAAAGCTATGGCCATTGCAGATATCTTTGAAGCACTCACCGCAAAGGACCGGCCCTATAAAGAAGGCAAGGCACTATCCATGGCCATGCGTATTTTGGGCTTTATGAAAAATGATGCCCATGTAGATCCAGAATTATTTGAATTGTTTGTTCAGGAAAAAATCTACCTTAAATACGGAGAACAATATCTGGGTCCAGAACAGCTGGATATGGATTAATTAACTCCATCCAACCATAACAGAATTTATGACACCTGATATCGCCATCGTCTTGGGTATTATGACCCTAATGTTTGTACTCTTTGTTAAAGAGATCTTCCCCCTTGATGTTACCGCACTAGTGGTCCTGATCATTTTTCTTGTAATCGGTAATTTGACACTCGAAGAAGCCATCAGTGGTTTTTCGAATCAAGCTGTGATCACTATAGCCGTCTTGTTCATTTTGAGCCATGCGTTGCAGAAATCCGGAATATTGGAATATGGCGTTGTACGTTTGAATAAATTAACCGAACGCTCCAAACTGCTGGGACTGACTGTTTTTCTCATAACAGTTGCTTTTGCCTCCGCTTTTGTAAATAACACTGCCATTGTTGCCATATTCATTCCCTTAACAATTCGATTAGCACAAAAATATAATTTAAGTCCGTCAAAACTGCTTATTCCCTTGAGTTATATTGCCATTATGGGAGGTACGCTGACACTGGTGGGGACATCAACAAATCTGCTGGTTAATTCCATTTATGTCAACACCACAATGGCGGAGCCGCTGGGTATGTTTGAATTTTCCCGCTATGGAATATTCATTTTACTAATCGGTCTTTTGTATATCATCTTTGCAGTGCCATTTATCCTGCCATCACGGACGGTCACATCCAGTTTGACACAGAGCTATCATATGGGTGGTTATTTAACGGAATTAAAAGTGGCTGAAGAATCGCCCTTGGTTGGGCGCACATTCATGGAACGGAGTATAAATAAAAATTATGATATTACCGTTTTGGATATTATTCGGGAAGGTATGGTTATTAGTAAAAATATCCGCAATACAATTATACATCCGGGAGATGTATTATTTGTACGGGGATCGTTGGAAAATTTTTTGCGCATGAAAGAAGTAGAAAAAGTCACTATGCTTACAGATGAAAAATTAACCCAGGCTGAACTTATCCATGATGATAATACATTAGTAGAATGCTTATTAACCCAGCAATCTGAACTGGTAGGTAAAAGCCTGATGGAAATCAACTTTCGCCGTCGTTTCGGTAGTTTTATATTAGCTATCCGTCGTGAAGGAGCCATACTGCGCAGAAAAATAGCTCATGTTATGCTGCGGGCTTTTGATACATTATTGGTGTACGGTCCGCGGGATAAAATAAAAGAATTATCAGAGTCGGGGAATTTTATTGTTTTGGGCGAAATTGAAGCAACGCTGCAAAAAAACCGTTTCTGGTGGGTGAGTCTGGTTGTAATAATCAGTGCTGTTTTCCTGGCAGCGCTGGGCTTGGTACCCATACTAAAAGGGGCTCTGGTAGGCATGATTATACTCTTGGTCCTGCGAGTTATTTCTACGAACGAAGCCTATCAATCCATTAACTGGCAAGTGATTGTTTTAATCGCCGCCTTGATTCCCATTGGAATTGTGATTCAAAAGAGCGGTACAGCAGAATGGTTAGCGACTGCTATGAATAATGTCGTCGAACAATTTGATCCCGCTTTGCGCCCTGTTGTAATGGTGTCTTTGATTTATCTGATGACGATGATACTCACAGAAATGGCATCAAATGCAGCCACAGCTATCATTATGACACCCATTGCTATTTCTGCTGCCATGCAAATAGGACTGGATCCAAAGCCCTTCATATTCTCAGTTTGTTTTGCCGCATCGGCATCATTTATTACACCGATCGGTTATCAAACCAATCTCATGGTTTATGGCCCCGGTGGATATAAATTTTCTGATTATGTTAAAGTGGGCCTTCCCTTGGCAATTTCTTTATGGATAATGGCTACATTTTTAATTCCTGTGCTGTGGCCGTTTACGGCAGTTAATTAGAAATTACTAAGTGACATCAGTAGATCAAAAATCTTCCCGCCTGAATGAATTTTTAGAAAGTCCTGAAAAAGGGCTTTGGAAACTCGCATGGCCGGTCATGGCCGGGATGGGTATCCAGACATTATACACGATTGTTGATATGATATTTATCGGCCGACTGGGAGGAGAGGCCATTGCCGCAATAGCTTTTAATATGCCGCTTTTCTTTTTTGTTTTAGGTTTGACCATGGGTCTCGGTGCGGGTGTCACCGCTTCCATTGCTCGTTTTATCGGTGCTAAAGATAAGGTTAATGCCGATAACAGCGCCGAGCATGCAGTTGTAATGGGTGTTGGAATCAGTATTATATTAACCATAATCGTTACCATTTATGGGCGGGATATACTTCTAGGAATCGGCGCACCAGAGTCGGTCATCGATTTGAGCTGGTCCTATTTACGCGTTATTTGTATCGGTTTGCCCTTCATGGTTTTATCTGCCTTTTTTCGTTCCATACTTGTAGGTGAGGGAGATACAAAATTTCCCATGACCGTAGCAGCATTGGGAACGGTGCTTAATATTATTTTGGATCCCATTTTCATTTTTACACTGGGACTAGGGGTTGCCGGAGCTGCCTGGGCTACGGCTATCAGCCAGATTACAGTATTTACCATTTTCATTTATATGCTATTCTTTAAAGAACATTCCTATATCACATTTCGCCTTAAGGATTTTTCGCCATCTTCGTATATTACAAAGGATATCATAAAAGTTGGATTACCGGCGTCTATGTCCATGATTATCATGTCCTTTGGACAACTCGTTTTCAACCGCATTCTCATACATTTTTCAACGGATGCCGTTGCCGCTTATCAGATCGGCGGCCGCATTGATATGGTCATTTTTCTGCCCATTCTGTCTATTTCTTACACGCTGACAACCTTAGTGGGTATGTTTTTTGGCTCCGCAAGGATGGACAAGGTAAAACACATTATTTATTATGGGTTGAGCCGTTCCTTTATGATCGCTGTAGTTACGTCTGCGCTAGTGTATTTTACTGCACCAAAACTAGTCTTGCTCTTCACAGATATTCCATATATCCAGGAAACAGCAGTTACCTATTTAAGGCTCATGGCTTTTGTGTATCCCTTTGTCGCAATTGCACTGCCTTGTGGCCGTATCCTGCAAGGATTTGGTTTAGGAATGCCATTATTAGTAATTACATTGATCCGTGTTTTGTTGATATCATCACCCTTGGCAATCTTTTTTATCTTTGTACAGGACCGCCCTTTGGAATGGATCTGGTATTCAATGATGATTTCAACAGCAGTCGCTTTCGTGGTTGCTGTTGGCTGGGTTATGTGGGCATTAAAAAAATATTCAGTTCAACCAACAGGAGTTCAACATGCAAAAACTCAACTTAAACCAAATCAGTGAAGCATTAAATGATCTGCCGGGATGGACATTCACGAATGATACGATTCATAAGAATTTATCGTTTGATACCTACATGGACGGCATCGATTTTGTGAGTCAATTAGCTGTAAAAGCAGAAGAACATAATCATCATCCCGATCTGACTGTTGGCTGGTGCAAGGTTGGTGTAACTTTTACAACGCACGATTCAGGAGGCATTACTGCAAATGATATTACCATGGCTAAAGAAGTTGAGCGATTATTAGGTTAAAATCCAAATTTAAGCTCAGGTTGTGATTCAATTGATGATCAAGTAAATTGCAGCACATTCATTAGATGACCATGAAAAGACTGATCATATTAACGGTATTATCATCTATAATATTCGGTAATCAACCGGATTTAAAATTCACCAAATTTTCTTCAAAGCAAGATCCCGAAGGTAGGCATTTGCCAACCAAAGAACAGGTTCGATCCGTCAAAAAAACAGCAAAAATAAAAAACAGAATCCTTGAAAATATTGATCTTTATTCCCAGCCAAACCACCGAATTGAAAATAATGGTCTGCTTGTCGGCCGAGTGTATGACCAGACAGATAATGGTGTTTCAGCCCAGGTCGTCGCTATCGATACAATGAATGAAAACCAGTTTTCAACGGTGACTAATGACAGCGGGTATTACAGTTTATACGTTTTGAATAGCACATACAAAATGTTGGCTTTGCCCTTTGATGATTTCCATATTACCGGTTATACCTTAGATGTGGATGTGGATGATGATACTGTAGAGGTGGATATTTTTACCCCGGCATTAATATTTGATAGCGATATTTATGGTACAGTGATCGATACAGGTGGAACACCCTTACATGCAGCATGGGTGGCGGCAGTGGCTTTCAGTTTTGAAGAAGGGTTGATCTTTGACTATTTGACAGATATCAATGGATACTATGGATTAGATGTAATTAGCCTTGGTGAGCAATGGCCATATTGGGTCCTTGGCATCTATGAAGCTGAAGATTCAGATGAAGAGCTAGTCGGCTTGGTGGATAGTATCATTGTTAATTCGGGTGATTCCCTGGAAATTAATCTCGTTCTACAGGTTATCACTTACGATGGTTCCATTTATGGCGAAGTAACTTATGAGGGAGAGCAGCTAAGTGGCATTGCAGTCAAGGCAGAAAATGTCTGGACTGGTGACTATTTTGAGACTTACAGTGATGAAGATGGCTACTATGAGATGGGTGTCACCAATGGCGAATATGAGGTTTGTGCCTATTACTGGGTGGTGGAAGATGAACTGTGTGAAGATATATATGTAGACTCGAATGAAGTTGAAATTAATTTTGATTTTGAAGATCAGCCTTTGGAGGGTTTAATCAATTATTACGGTAATTTCCGTTTTTTCTGGACAAATGATGGTCTTCATTTTGCTGGACAATGGCCGGTGGCCAGTGATGCTGTAAGACAATATCTGTCATATGGCGGTATGATTACATTGGCTTATGAAGATGGTAATATTCTGCTGGGAGGATTTATTGACGATAACTGGATACCTGAAAATGATGGAATATATACTTTTGTTGAAAATGAAATAGAATTCATTAACAGGTCGATGACGGATGAAGGGACCGGTATAATTGCTGAACAAGTAATTGCTTCCCACGGTTATGAAAATTTTACAGTCGTATTAACTAGAATAATCAATGGAAGCGATGCAGAATTGAATGATGTGCGAATGGGTTATTTTATGAATTGGGACGTGGCCTATACGGAAGGTGGTCCTGAAGATTTCGCAGAAGATGATTTAGCTGGTGTCAGGACAATTGAAGTGCCCCATCCGCTCTTAACTGTGATGATACCGGTAAAGATTAGTTATATGATGGATGATGACGGTAATAATGGCCAATCCTCCGGCTATGTAGGCTTTGCAACAGTGCCTCAATGGTTGGATGAACCAGTACATATTTCCATTGATATGGATGAAGACCTTGATGATTTTCTGGCCATTTTAGAACAGGAAAATGATGATGATAATGAAATAGATCCGGCCGATTATGCCACGCTGCAAATGCTGGATTTATATGATTTTTTTCCAGGAGATACTGCCCATTTTACCACATTGATTTTGGCTGCTGAAACCCTGGAGGGACTTGATAACCAGGCTGAACTAGCCATGCAGCGACTGTTTGACCTTACCATCCTGGGTATTAATGATGATAATCAAATTCCATCGTCTTTTGCTCTTCACCAAAATTATCCTAATCCATTTAATCCCACCACAACCATTCGCTTTGATTTACCGGAGGCAGCCCATGTTAAACTGGATATTTATAATATTCTTGGTCAGCCAGTAGCCACAGTGGTCAATAGACACATGCAGCCGGGATACCATACTGTACACTGGAACGGTATAAATGATACGGGTAATTCATTAGCATCGGGCTTGTATATTTATCAGATTACAACTGGGAATTACCACGCAGTAAAAAAACTTGTATTATTAAAATAAATCAATTTAAAAGATGGAGCATAAAAAAATAGGCATTGGTTTGCCTTTTCTTTTATATGGAGAGTTCTTCTCATTATATTCTATTCAATTCATGATACAATTTATCTATGTCTGACCTCCTGTCGGGACTTCTCCAGGAATCCATCAGCGGCATTGCTCTGGGCTGCATTTATGCTCTTATCGCGTTAGGTTTTACACTTATTTATAAAGCCACTGAAGTAGTGAATTTTGCCCAGGGTGAAATCATGATGGTCGGGGCGTACGTAAATTTCTTTTTTGTAACTCAATTTACCGGAATGGCTGGTGGATTGAATGGCTGGGTATTTCTGGCAGCACTTTTAAGTTCAATTCTTTTCGCAGTTTTATTTGGCATTATTTTGGATTATATCATCAACCGTCCATTAAAAGATGCACCGGTGTTTTCAATCATCATGGCAACCATCAGTTTGGCCATTATTCTTCGTTCCCTCACAGCTATGATCGCTGGCCCTATAAGCCTGGTTCCTGTTTCTCCCTTTGGTGACAGCACGATAAAAGCAGGAGGGATTGTTATATCTGTATTGGATCTAGCCATAATTATTTGTGCCATCATACTTATGGGATTGTTCTTTTTCTTTTTCAATAAGACCCGCTGGGGCATTGCTATGAAGGCCACTTCGGCCGATTCTGAAGCAGCCCAGCTCATGGGTATTCCGGTAAAACAGGTATATCGCATGGTGTGGGTATTTGCAGCAATTGTCGGTGTAATCAGTGGTGTTTTGTTGGCGCCGCGCATGGCGCTGCTAGATACAACCATGAGCTTCCTGGGATTAAAAGCGTTTCCGGCTGCAATCCTGGGTGGTTTCGGCTCTATACCCGGAGCGGTTGTAGGCGGTATTATCCTGGGAATTATAGAAACAGTAAGCATGGGTACACTTTCATTCCATTTCGCATGGATAAAGGAGATTAATGATATTATCGTTTGGATTGTTTTAATTGCGGTACTGATGATACGACCTGACGGTTTATTTGGCATAGCAAAGGTGAAGAGGGTTTGATGAAAGGCCGTTATGTAGATGAAAACCTGAAGTGGATTCCCATTTTAATTATTGCAGTCTATCTTTTTCCATTTCTGCTTAAGAGCGCCACCTTTAGTTATAAATATTACCTGTATATCTTGAACATGGCTGGCATTTATATCATCCTCACTGTGGGTTTGGACCTATTGAGCGGTTTTACAGGCTTGATGTCTTTGGGCCATGCTGCATTTTTAGCCATTGGTGCTTATACATCTGCAATATTAGTCGACCAGGCAGGATTGCCTTTTGAGCTTTCGTTAATTATTACGCCCATTATTGTGGGATTGTTTGGTTTTGTGATTGGTTTTCCCGCATTGCGCATTGAAGGTATGTACCTGGGGCTGACTACAATGGGATTTGGGTTTATTGTTAAACGTCTCATTATAGCACTTCGCGAATGGACAGGAGGTTCAGGCGGATTGCAAGTGTCTAAAGCATCATTATTTGGCATAACCATAAAAAATGATTGGGATAATTATTTTATGATTTATACGTTTGTTATTCTGGCTATCATTATTGCCAGAAGAATAGTAAAATCCAAACTCGGCCGTGCATTTATGGCCATTCGCGATTCAGAACAAGCGGCACAAGCATCAGGTATTAATCTGGCAAAATACAAAATGTTATCATTTTTTATATCCGGATTATTTGCCGGTTTCGCTGGAGTATTATTTGCTCATACGAACCATTTCATTTCTACGGATCATTTCGATATTTTACTTTCAATATATTTTATTGTTATGGTGCTTGTGGGTGGAATGAGTTCGATCTATGGCGCTGTGCTGGGCACGCTTTTCATTGTATTAATGGAAAATATGTTCATACCATTATTTAAAGATGGACTGTCGCAATACATGCATATTGAGGCCGGTGATTTTCAACCTTTCATTTTCGGTTTGATAATGCTGATATTTATTATATTCCAACCACTAGGTCTCTATGGTATGTGGCTCAAAATGAGAATTTACTGGAAATTGTTTCCATTCAATCCGCGCAAGCGGTTCACCTAAACCAAGGAGGTATGATGAAAAAAAATAATCATATCATACTAATTATTGTGCTAGGAGTAAGTTTATTAAATGCACAATGGGGAAAAAACCAGACACCTGGTGTAACAGATACCGAGATTTTGATTGGTAATATTCAAGATTTGAGTGGTCCAATTAAGGAGTTGGGTTTTTTGATTCCTGCCGGAACGAACATGTATCTAGATTATATCAATGCTCAGGGTGGTGTTCATGGTCGGCAAATAAAAATGCTTATAGAGGATCATGGCTATAATCCCCAGAAAGCGGTTGTTGCAGCCAAGAAACTCATTGAAAAAGATCAGGTTTTTTGTCTTTACAACGTAATTGGCACATCTCCAGCTGAGGCTCTTCGACCCATTTTAGAGGAGAGCGGAGTACCTTTGATTGCTCCCGCAACCAATTCCAGCTCAATGTCTGATATGTCCAGACAGGCAGCTAGATATATTTTCCATACGGATGCAGGTTACGATCTTCAAACTAGGGTACTAATCGATTATATATTGGAAAATAATCCAGAAGCTAAAATAGGGTTTGCTTATCAAGATGATGATTATGGTGCAAATGCTTTAGAAGGTTGTGCAGAAGCAGAAGCGAAACATGGAATTTCAGTACAAAAAGAATCTTTCCAGCGTGGTGCCACCGATTTCGTTGGACAAACCATGAATTTTATGAAAGGCGGCTGTACGGATGTGATCATTGGAGGCATTGTTCGTGAGCCTGTGACTATCATGAAAACAGCTCAAGCTATCGGTTATAGTACACAATTTTATGGACTTGGGCCTACGGTTGATGCACGAGTTGGATTACTTGCGGGAGAAGCGGGCGAAGGATTTACTGCTGTCTATTGGGCATATCACCCCGATGCAGATGAATCTGGTCCAAGACTGTATCGAGAACTGTGTGAAAAGAATAATGTACCGGAAAAGATGCGCGGACTTTATCATTACTACGGGTTTGCAACCGCACATGTGCTCGTTGAAGGATTGCGTAAAGCAGGGCAATTTCCCACACGGGAACGTATGATGAAAGGTCTCGAAACATTAAATAACTGGGATAGTGGAGTATTTCCTCCTATGACCTACAATCGCAATGACCATGCTGGAGTTGAGAGTGTAATCTTACTGCAACTGCAAGATGGTAAACAGGTCGCTATTACTGATTGGCGTAATTAAAAATTAAAAATGAGGCCCCGCGAGGGGCCTCATTGCTATATGGGCAAATTATCGATACAGAACCTAAAAATGCATTTTTCCGGGGTCCGTGCTCTGGATGATGTATCCTTTAAGGTGAATAAAGGAGAAATTTTTTCATTGATAGGACCTAACGGTTCTGGTAAATCTACGTTGTTTAATTGTATCAATGGCTTTTGTGAGCCTCAAAAAGGTAATATTAAATATAATGGTATCGATCTGATAAATAGCAAACCCCATGAAATCGTAAAACACGGTATTTCACGAACCTTTCAAAATCTTCAGAATGTACCTTATATGACATTGCTGGATAATGTTCTTTTGGGCGCTCACCACAGGTTAACTGTGTGGGATACATTCAATCGCTGGATCTCGCAAAAAGAGCGGGAGCGTGAAGAAACGTTGGCTTTAGAAGTTATGGATTTTCTAGGAATCGCCAACTTTGAAAAGAAATATTTGACTGGTCAACCCTATGGCATCCAGAAACTGGTGGAAATTGCACGTGCTTTAATCTGTAAACCAAAATTGATTCTGATGGATGAACCTGCAGCAGGAATGAATGATCAGGAAACACTGGAAATAGCAAAGATCATTTCTGAAATTAGAGATGTTTTGGGTATTACAGTTTTGGTTGTAGAACATGACATGAATCTGGTTATGAGCATTTCAGACCGTATCTGTGTCTTGGACTCGGGTAAAATATTGGCCATGGGAATACCGGAGGAAGTAAAAAATCATCCTGAAGTTATTAAAGTGTTTTTGGGAGATGAAGCCCATGCTTAAGATAGTTGGAGTAGAGACCTTTTACGGTAAGATCAAGGCGCTGCATGGTGTTTCTCTTGGTGTTGAAGAAGGACAGCTTGTTTGCATTCTTGGTGCCAATGGTGCCGGAAAAACGACCATATTGAAAACGATATGCGGTATCACTGAACCGGAATACGGCACGATCCATTTCAATGATGTGCAGATAGATCATAAAGATCCTGAAGAGATCATAGAATTGGGTATTTCCCTCGTGCCTGAAAACCGCCGCATTTTCCCTGAATTGACTGTTTATGAAAATTTATTGATGGGTGGATTTCTCATTAAGGATAAAGAACTGTTTGTAGAACGGTATGAAAAAGTTACGAATTATTTCCCCATATTATCCAAACGTGCCAGCCAACAGGCCGGAACTTTAAGCGGCGGTGAACAGCAGATGCTGGCCATTGCCCGTGCCTTGATGCTGGATCCAAAACTATTACTTTTAGATGAACCGTCACTTGGCCTTTCGCCAAAATTGGTACAGGAGATTTTCTCCATCATTAAAGATCTCCATCAGTTGGGAGTAACAATTCTATTGGTTGAGCAAAACGTGAACCATGCCTTGAAGATCGCTGATTATGGCTATGTGCTTACATCAGGTAAAATTTTCTTAAGCGGTACTTATGATGAATTATACGAAGAAGAAAAAGTTCGGGAAATGTATTTGGGAGAAGGTAAATACGTCCGCAGAGCAAGTCTCTGGAGATCATGAGTAAACCTGATTTTAATATTTGTAATACTGTGCCGAAAGCATTTTGGCATCATGTAACCCATCAAAAAGACGAAATAGCCAATTGGAGCAAGGTACAAGGTGTTTGGAAATCTCAAACCTGGGGTGAGTATGGAGCAATATCCAAAAAGATCGGTTTGGCTCTCCAGGCTTCCGGAATGAAACCAAGTGATAAGATTTCTATTCTTTCACAAACGCGGTTGGAGTGGGTGCTGTGTGATATGGCTATTATGTGTATTGGCTGTGTCACGGCACCAGTTTATCATTCCAATACGGAAGAACAAGTTCATTATATAGCAGAACACAGCGATGCAAGACTTATGTTTGTTGAAGATCAAGAGCAACTTGATAAAATTTTAGAAATTTGGGATAGATTACCAAAAATTGAGAAAGTGATTGTGTTTGAACCTTATTATCCAATAGACCTGCCTAATGTGATACCATTTTCTCTATTTATTGAATCTGGAAATGATGATGGTTCTTTTGAAAAAAGGATTGAAGCCAGTAAGCCTGAAGAAGTCGTCAGCTTTATATATACATCTGGAACAACTGGCCATCCTAAAGCTGGTGTGATTGACAATTTCAATGTTATCACTACGATCAAACATTTACCTGATATGCTCGATATCAGGCGTGAAGATCTTTCAGTTGCTTATTTACCCCTGGCTCATATTGCTGAGCGCTTGCTGGGTCATTTTATAAAACTCGTTTATGGAAATGCAACTGCCTTTGCTGAAAGTATTGCAGATATGCCGGACAATGTGCGCCAGGTTGGCCCGACAATTATTTTTGGAACCCCACGAGTCTTTGAAAAATATTATGCCCGGATTGCTATTGGGATTGGGGATGCGACATGGATACAAAAAACAGTTTATAACTGGTCCGTAGAAACCGGGAAAAAACGAGCCAAGTTATTATCGAAGGAAAAATCGATTACCTTTTTATTAAAATTAGAATCAGCCATTGCCAGGTTTTTCATTTACAATAAGATCAGGGATATTTTTGGTGGTCGAGTGCGCTTTATGATTTCAGGTGCAGCGCCTATTTCTCCGGAAATCATTCATTATTTCAAGTGGATGGATATTTCGATTTATGAGGGTTACGGAATGACCGAAACAACTGGCGTTATTTCATGTAATAGACCTGGCTTTGTTAAAATTGGTTCAGTGGGTCAGGCGTTACCTGATACTGAAATACGAATAGCAGAAGATGGCGAAATATTTGTCCGTGCACCGCAAAACATAAAAAAGTATTATAAAAACGAAAAAGCAACTAATGAACTTCTGGAGGCGGATGGCAATGGTAGTTACTGGCTACATACAGGAGATGTAGGTTATATAGATGAAGATGGTTATTTATTTATTACAGATCGAAAAAAGGATTTAATTATTACAGCCGGCGGTAAGAATGTCGCCCCACAAAATATAGAGAATCTGCTTAAGACCAGCCCTTACGTAAGCCAGGCCATGGTATATGGTGATGCAAAACCATATCTTACGGCACTTATCACCATGGACGAAGATGAGATCACCAAATTTGCCCGTGATAGAAAATTATTGTACAAGGATCAGGCTGATCTTTCAAAGAAAGAAGAAGTGTTGGAACTCTATCGCCAGGAAGTACATTTTAAAAATGAAAAACTGGCTTCATATGAAACCATAAAGAAATTCTTTGTATTGGAAGAAGATTTTGACCAGGACAAGGATGAATTAACACCCACCATGAAGGTCCGTAGGAAAGTGGTAACTGAGCGCTATAAAGATATTTTGGAAAATTTTTATTAGGCTTAAACTGAACCAATGAAAAAGACGATTTTACTGATTATAATACTATTCATATTCAGCTGTGAGAAAGATGATGGTGATTCTTATTCCAAAGACTTAATCAGCAATTGGGAAGGAACCAAAATAAATTATTCTTATAATATTGCTTCCAATTCATCACAAACAGTCACAAATCCATATGAAGTTGGATCAGGTTCAATTGAACTAAGTGGGGCAGAAGAAGCCTCTTTGAATTACATGTACTTATATCAAGCAAATGGTGTATTACAGATTGCTATTGCAAAGAGAGTATTTGGCGTCCCTTCAGAAGAGACGAATTATCTTTTAAATATTTATGATTACGGCGATTTTGGATCGTACAGCCAGTTGACCAAATCTAATAATGATGCTGCAGATGTTTACGAAGGGGAACTTGAATTTACAGTCAATGGGCCTGAATTAACCATTTCGACCGGCGCATTATACCATGAGACGGTGAATGACAGCGTTATGATCAGTGGTACTTTGGCAGTTGCTCAGGAAACTGTAAATGCTGGCAGCCAATTTGAAATTGGCAATATCGATTGGGTTTTTGGGTCATATGAGATCACTCTTTTGATAAATAATGATAAATCTTTTGAACAAACAATTAATACACTTGATTCTGAAACACTGAAATATTCAGGTACGTGGGATGCATCTAGTGATGAGATCACTTTTCATTATACTAATTATTCAAAAACGTATGAATATAGAGTCTCAAGCTCAGATCTTGAATTGACATATTTAGATGATCTTTGTGTATTATATCCGGATGAATGTCTAACGCCATATGAATTAATGTATAATATGGCAGGTGGTTCGTTAGAAAGTGTTGTTTTGTATGAGACTACATTTTTTGATAAAAAGTCAGATTAATTACCAAACATCCGCAGCAGCCCATCTGGCATGACCCGCAACAGAGGGATCATCATTTTCATCTGCCAGGGAAAAACAAATGTTTTCTTACCCCTGTCGATGGCACTGACAATTTTTTCAACGGCTGTTTCCACCGGCAGGAGAAAGGGCATCCCCTTTAATTCCGCTGTCATAGGTGTTTTAATAAACCCGGGGCAAATGGTAGTAACCTGAATATTGTATCTTGAAAGTGTCAGCCGCCAGCTGTCAGCCATGAGGCGGATATTCACTTTCGCGCCGGCGTAACCGCCATGGTATGCGATTCGCAAAAAAGATGCAATTGAACTGACATTCACAAGGACACCGCTTTTTTGTTCTTTCATGGCAGGGATGAAAGGCATGAGCGTATTGGTGACACCCAATACATTCGTTTCAATAATATTGTTGATGGCAGATGCGTCGCCGCTCATGAGGTCATCATGCCCGCCGATCCCGGCGTTGGCAATAACCATATCTATCCCCCCGGCTTGAGCCATGAACTCTTCAGCAGCTGACTTGCAGGCGAGTTGATCTTTGGCATCTACTTGAAAAACATGCGCAGCACCGCCGAGTTCATTGGATTTTTGTGCAACTTTATTCAATAGTTCTTCCCGCCGGGCAGCCAGACCTATTGTTGCGCCCCGACCAGCATAGGCATAGGCCAGGTATTCACCAATACCACTGCTGGCCCCGGATATAAAAATGCGTTTACTCATAGTTTTAATTTCTGTCCTTCATAAGCGATACGGTAACCTCGATCATTTACTTCTTTGAAAGCAACTGAATTTACCTTCAGAGCCAGATTGGTATGGTTCAGGTGGATGAAATAAATTTTACTTTTATCTGTAGTAGAAGTTGAATTGAAAAGATCCATTGTTTCTGTTACAAATGGATGGGGTATTGCACTCATATCCCGGTTTAGAATTTCGCCATTAGCATAGAAAGAGCCATCCAATAAAGCATAGTCCACATTTGTCACTTCATCTCGAATATCTTTTTTCCACTTTGACCATTTATCAATATCCGGAATAAAAATTAGTGATTTTTCCGGTCCGTCAATTCTATACCCCACAGTTTCAGTATATTCATCCCGATGGGGGACCAGGAAAGGAGTGATGGAAAGTCCAGATGTTAATTTAACAGCTTCACCATTTTTCAATTCCCGGATTGTAATATTATTCAGCGATACTAACTGCTCCCAAGGGCTATTGTTCTGAAGAAACGATTTCATCCCGGGCATAGCGTAAACCGGCATTGAACTTGCACCCATGACTTCGCGCCCAAGATGCATTAATCCGGTATAATGGCCGATATGACCATGGGTCAAAAAGATCCCTTTTAGTTCTGACTGATATTCCTTTGTAACTATCTGCTGTTGTGCTGGAAAGTCTGGTGTGGCATCGATCATCCATGATTGCTCTGTTTCTGGATCGATAATGGCAATGGCTGACACTTTTAAATGTTTTTCAGGTTTTTTCCAAAGATCTTTGCAGCAGGATTTTATACACCCTGCATGGGGCATTCCGCCATCCTGGGCGATTCCTAGAACAAGTACATAGGGACTTTCTTTTGCGTAAGAAAAGGCAATAGCCAATAGCAATATAGTTGCTAGCCGTTTCAAATCTTGATGAATATCTTTTTGCGATACATTAAATAAAGAATTACCCACCAAACCGCAACATTGGCCAGGGCAAAGAGGAGAGAACCATTCATGTTCCCGGCGAGAGGCACAAACCAATCAGTGTACATGAACGAATAAAGTGACCTGTTATCCACTTGCAGCCACAGCATGGTATTGGTCCAGACGCCGGATGCGGCATAAACAAAGAGAGAATTAGTACCAAATATTTCAAAAGCGTGAAAAGGCTTTTTCATAGTGTTTATATCGATGACCCAGATCAATACAGCCAGTGTCATAAAAGCTATACCGCCGGTGACCAATACATACGGGCTGGTCCAGAGCTGCTTATTGATAGGGAAAACAAAACTCCATGCCCAGCCGGCTAAAATCAATAAAGCACCCATAATGAGCATTTTTTTAACATTGTCAATCTGGTCTGTAGCTGAATGGATCATGACCCCGGCAAAAAAGCCCAGCAGGACGGTCATAATGGATGGGATGGTGCTTAACAAACCTTCGGGGTCAAAGGGGATACCAGTGCCCTTATAAAGATGTGATGCCCCCAGGATAGCGATATCAACTGTACGGGCGAAATTGGTTTCCAGTGAGTAGCCGCCGTTCCATAGCAAGAGCTGCCAGTAACCAATAAGTACAGCGATCAATATGATCCACAAATGCTGGATCTTAAAACGCAGCACCAGAACAGCCGCAATTCCATAGCACAGGGCAATGCGCTGCAGTACACCCATAATGCGGAAATTCTCAAACGCTTTACCATGAACCAGTGTGCCGTAGAGATGTCCCAGCAAACCGATCAGGAAAATGATCGCTGTTCGTTTCGCAATTTTTTGGTACACTTCCTTTGTTCTGCAAAAATTGTATTTGCTAAAGGAAAACATCAAGGCCGTGCCGACAATAAACAGGAAAAAAGGGAATACAAGATCCGTAAGCGTTAAGCCATGCCATTGGGCGTGGCGAAAAGGAGAATAGACATAGGCCCAGCTTCCGGGTGTGTTAACAAGTATCATGAGTGCTATGGTCATACCGCGAAATACATCTAGTGCATGATATCGTTTCGAGGTTTTCATGAGTCTATTTTTGCTAATAGATTATTCCAAAGCCACCAGAATCCTATACCTGAAGCAGCAAATAAAAGCAGGGCATTTCCTGTATTGCCAAACATCCAGTTACCGATTGCAAAGTTCAAACCATAAATAAATCCTATACCGGCCAGCCAATTAAAGAAAAAGCCTTTGGTCACAGGCTGCAGGGTTGCCCCTTGGGAAAATGATCTCCACCATCCGCCAGGCTGGACCCGTTGATAAAATGTGGTCAAAGTTTTATCAGGTTCAGGTTTGGTCAAGAATGTCACAGCCAGCCAGACGATTATAGCTGTAGGGACAATGATCATCAATTTATGGTGCACCTGGACCGAGATACCAAAAAGTATGGGCGCTTCCTCAAAAAGAGCGTAGGACATACCATTTGCGACTGTCTGCTGCCAGGCAATGATTTCCAGGATGATAGTAATAATAATGGAGGTAAGCAGGGCAGAAATTTCTGTCCAGGCATTTATACGCCACCAGAACCAGCGCAGGATCAATACGAGGCCGATGCCGGCACCCATGGCAAAAATGAATTCCCAGGCCTTGCTGACGCTTTGCATATTGATCGCTACAAAGGCAGAACAGATCATCAGGATAACTGTAATGATGCGACTGACTAAAACATAATGGCGCTGACTAGCTTCTTTTTTTATAAAGCGCTTATACACATCATTGACCAGATACGATGCGCCCCAATTTAAATGAGTATCTATGGTAGACATGAATGCTGCCAGAAATGAAACTACCAGCAAGCCTTTGAATCCAACACCAAGAAATTCGTTCATGATGAGCGGAAAGCCGGCTTTTGAACCCAGTTCAGCATGGCTTTCAGGAATTATGGGAAACACAACCATGGAAACCAAAGCTACAGCTACCCACGGCCAAACACGCAAAGCATAATGGGCGGTATTAAACCAGAGTGTGGCCATCAAGGCATGTTTTTCATTTTTGGCTGATGACATGCGTTGGATGATATAGCCACCTCCATCGGTACCATGATGCGACCACCACATAATTGTAAGAAAAACCAAAAATTTTGAAAAAGGTGATTCCCAAAATGTTTGGGTGGTTACACTTGTTTCGGGCAGAGGGGGAATAAAATTCAATGTTGTTTCATGAACCGTGCCAGATGATTTGAGAACTGCTAACTTTTCCAGAAGTACATTCATGCCGCCAACAGCATCAATGGCGATAATAGCTAAAATAATAGAACCGGCCATTGCAATAATAAATTGCACAAGATCTGTAACGACCACTCCCCAAAATCCAGATAAGATTGAATATAGCAAGGCGATCGCCACACAAATCCACACAGCCGTCCAGCGATCGATATTAAGCATGACGGCAGCTACAGACGCCATGGCATTGATGACCCAGCCCATAACGATAAAATTATATAGAATAGCAAAATATCCTGCTTTGAAGGCACGCAGAAAAGCTGCGGGTTTTCCACTATAGCGTATTTCCAGAAGTTCGTTATCAGTCAACACCTTGGCTCGCCGCCAAAGGCGTGAAAAAAGAATTGCACCCAAAAGTCCGGACAGCAGAAGATTCCACCAGAACCAATTCTGCCAAATGCCTGGACCACGAACGAATTCCGTAATGGCCAGCGGGGTATCTGCCGCGAATGTTGTAGCCACCATAGACGTGCCGATCATCCACCAGGGGAGAGTGCGGCCAGAAAGAAAATATTCCTCGGTACTTTTCCCAGCTCGCTTGGAAAAGTAAATACCTACACTAAGAGAAAATAGAATATATCCGATGATGATAAGCCAGTCGAGGAATGCTAATGTCATTTGTAGATCTTTTCCAATTCGGCGCCCATGTAATAGTGGGCTAAAATGTCATTTGTGTTTTGACCGTTGAGAGACATATTCAATGCTCCGATCTGACATAAACCAACGCCATGGCCCCAACCTGCTCCATTGAATTCTATAATTGAATTATCCATATTGATGACAAAACATGAGCTGTATAAAAAAGAAGGGTGGAGTGTTTTACGAATGTCAAATTCGTTGTGAAGCTGGAGTGTTTTTGATGAACTATCTGCAGTTTGATAGTCTAAATATAAGTGATTTATTCTTCCGGATTGTCCACGGTTTAAGGCATCAATTTTAGTTATTTGCGTCACGTGTTCATTGATCTTTTTGGAGAAAAATTCACAGAACTCTTCTTGAGTATAACTGACCTTCCATCTAAAATAATAACCATCCTTATCTACATTACCTAAATATTTATGAAGCTCCTGTTCATCTAATAAAGTCGGACTGCAGTATGTTTCCGGTTTACTAGTGAACCAGTTATCCCAATTGATATCTTTGTTTTTGGTAGGTCCATCATAGACACTGGATAAATAATGTACTGGTGACATATCCCAGACATTTTCAGCATTTTCGGTAATTCCACCGCAGGATTTTGAATAACGAGCATCGCATATTTGATTGTCATATATAAGAACTTTGCCCCGAGATTTTTCCGCAGCTCTTTTGGATGATTCAGTCATCTGACTCAACCCTTGATAACGCTGACAGCAGTCATCATTACACGCGTCAATTTTCAATTCAGGATGTTTTTTTTCAGCCGCAGCCAATATCCACGAACGGGCTGTGATAGTTTGTACCTCCAGGAATGTGGCAGGACATGCCCCGCTCATTTCCGATACAGCCACACAGGATAGGTATTGTTCTAAGGGCACTTGATTGATGACCAGTAAATGTCCATCATGATTTGTGATCTTTAAATTGCCCGGCAGGGCAACATCAATTGTTTTTTCCCAGTGAAACCCTCGTCCAGCCGGGACATCATGGATCGTTATATCATGTTCATCTACTGCTTCAACCGTCTTTTTAATGTTCATATTACCGTCATCGATTGAAATATCCACCGCATCTGGTGTTTTACAAGATGAAATCAGTAGCTTTTCCGTTTCTATCTCATAAAGTGCAGCATCTGAAAATGATATGGTTACTTTCTTCCGTTTATCAACAGGAAGTATTATTCCAATATTTAGGATGGGCTCTTTATTGGGTCGCATAGTAAGCGTCTACTCCCGCACCTATTATGGGTGCGTGGTTTAATTCAGAAATGACAATAAAATTTTTCTGCAAATAGTGATCCTGCGCTGTTGGATCTAAAATTACAGATTTACTGATTTGGTTTAATAAAAGCTTTATTATACTATCTAATAATTCTGAATTATTATTTAAAAGCTTTCCTAACCTCAATCCAATTACTATTCTATCAAATATCTGGTTTTTTTCAACAAATAAACTGTGTATTCTATCTTTGAATAAATATGCAATTGTTTCAACGAATTGAATCTCAATTTCTTTATTTTCTTTCAGGATCTTTGCAGGGAAAATTCCATCATTCTCTAACTCAATCACAGACTTTCCAGTCTGTTCAGCATATTGGTTTATTATCCCTTGTTGACTGATTAATGTTTCTAATGAGATACCATTTTCATTTTTTAAGTCCCATGTTTTTTTCATCCACACCTGAACTTCATCAAAAGGAACTGGTTTTCCATCAAGGACAATAACATCGGCAATGCCGGTCCCTCCGCCAATATAATAAGCGTTAGTTACTGCTCTTAATGAACCATTTGGTGAATAGAACTCGCCCAAACCGCAATAATCGCTATCATTGCCTAATCTCAGGATGGGCTGGTGTTTTATCTCCGCCATAGCCAGGCGATGTTCCAGGACGTCCAGAATACTGGGTATCCTCGGACCGTTATTCATGAATTGTATTCCACGGAGGTTGTCCGTCTTTAACCCGGGCATTCCGATCCCTATATTGGGGTTTTCGATCTGATTCTGCTCAATGAGATCCGTAACGACTTTTTCACAGGCTTCAACATAAGCAATGCCTTGACGTTCTTCCTCATTTGACAGTGATACTTGAAGCGCATCTATTTCAACAGGCTTAAAGTCAGTGGAATAGAAAGGAGAATCCTTGATCAAAACTGTGGTCACATCACTGGCCAGATCAAATGAGTTTTGATTAATCTGTTTAATGATCGCTCCGGAAACTTTTGTCGCTCCACCATCTATGCCGATCAGGTTGTAATTCATGCTTTTATTTTCGCCTTCAATTTCTGAATACGCTGGAATGAATCATTGATTTGGGCTTTTGAAATTCTTCCTTTGTTTACAAGTGAATAAATGGTTTTAACTGCTTTTGAAATAATCTCTGGATCGTAAAACAGATTATTACCAAAACATAGTAAGTCGACACCAGCACTGATCATTTTCTCCATAACTACTTCTGATGGGTAATTTTTAGAAATGGCACCCATGGAAGGATCATCACAGATAACAACTCCATTATATCCCAGTTTATTACGCAGTAATTCAGTCACAGTTTTATAAGACATGGAAGCCGGCCAGTCGGGATCGATCCCTTTGTGAAAACTATGCCCTACCATCACCATATCAACATCACAACTCTCGAATAATAGTTTATACGGTTCTAACTCAATTTCAGACCATGTAGAGGTTATATCCGTAAAGCCATCATGGGTGTCTCCCACTGCGCTTCCCAGACCAGGGAAATGTTTTAACGTAGTGGCGACTCCATGTTTTTCATGTGCTGTAATGAAAATGTAAGCATGTTCAGCTACATTGTTTGGATCGGAACCAAAACAACGCCCAAGTTTGCTGATGTATGATTCACCATTTGTTTCCACATCCACAACAGGTGCAAAATTCAAATTGAATCTACTATCATTTAATGTTGCGGCTAAATTTTCTGAAAAATCCCTGGTCTTGTTTATATCAATAAACGAACCAATTTCACCCCATGATGGACAAGGAGGAAATCCATATTCTTCTTTTAAACGGTTTACATGACCGCCTTCCTGGTCGACAGAAATGAGTAGATTATTATTGCCAAAACCCTGAAGAGAATTGATTAATTTTTTGGTTTGTTCCGGAGTTTGAATATTGCGCCAGCGCTCATTGGGATCCGAAACGTCTTTATCATATAAAATGACTCCGCCGATATTGTATTTAATAATATCACGAACGATTGAATCACTTTGTTTGATTTTCAACCCTTTAAAGCCGGCAATGAGCATTTGGCCGATTTGTTTTTCAATTGTCATATAATGTTCATCAAAATAATAGAAAGTTTTAAGTTGAGTTTAAAGGTAAAATAATATTTACTTTCATATATATAGTAGTTATACTTTTTTGAATAAATAAATGGTCATTAAACAACTTCTATTTTATCTATCCTTGTTTTCTCTGCTGAATAGTGCAGAGGTGGACACAGTTCATATTTTCAGTCAAAGTATGAATAAACACATATCAGCAATTATTGTAGTACCAGACATGTATAAATCAACTGATAGTAAACTGCCTGTTGTGTATTTATTACATGGATACAGCGGGAATTACAAAAATTGGTCAGCACATACTGATTTAGAAAATTATGCAGACAGTTATAATTTCATCATTGTGTGCCCCGATGGAGGATACAACAGCTGGTATTTGGATAGTCCCATGGATCCAGGCAGTCAATACAGAACACATGTAGGTCATGAAGTGGTTCAATATATTGATGAAAACTACAGGACGATAGCTCAACGAAACAGCCGGGCAATTACAGGATTAAGTATGGGGGGACATGGCGCACTCTATCTTTCCCTGGAAATTCCCCAAGTCTTTGGAGTGGCAGGGAGTATGAGTGGTGTGGTTGATTTACAATTCACAACAAAAAAATATGAACTAGGCGAAAAAATTGGTTCCTTTGAAAAATTTTCGGAGCGATGGGAGCAATATTCTGTCATTTCAAATGTATATAAGTTTAAAGATTTAAAAACATATTTAATCATTGATTGTGGTGTAGATGATGTTTTTATTAAAAGTAACCGATTATTGCATAAGAAATTGTTAGAATTGAATATTCCGCATGATTATTCTGAAAAACCAGGCGGGCACTCGTGGGGCTATTGGGTGGATTCACTGGAATATCATCTGATGTTTTTCAATAGTATCTTCAGAAAATAATAGTACGTTTCATTTTATAATTTCATTATAACTATTTAATTGTTATTAGATTTATCGATTCAAAATATGTCATTCACAAAAAAAACCAGTTCTTTACTTCTTTACCTTTCCCTCATTTTCATATTAGCGGGCTGTGCCGGCCCAGGCCAATCTTCATTTCAGCAGTCCTGGGCGGAACGAACCCTTCAAGAGCTTACACTCCGGGAAAAGATTGCCCAGATGATGGTCTATCACATGAACATGCGTTTCTTGAATGAAGAAAGCCCAAAATGGAAGGAAATCACATCTCTGCTGGAAACAGACGGCATCGGCGGCATTCACATTTGGTTTGGTGATGTGGGGACATCTTTAACATTACTCAATGAAATTCAGCGAAGGTCAAAAGTACCTGTAATAGTAGATGCGGATATTGAATACGGTCTCAAAATGAGGTTTCCCGCGGGAACAGACCTGCCGCCTTTGATGGCCATTGCCGCTACGGGTAGTACAAGTTATGCATATGAAGCAGGAAAAATTTCAGCTATAGAAGGACGAGCTTTGGGGATTCACTGGAATTTTTCTCCGGTGACAGATGTAAATAATAACCCAAATAATCCAATCATTAACACTCGGTCATTTGGTGAAGACCCGGACATAGTGGGAGAATATGCGGTGCAGTTTATAAAAGGATTGCAAAATCATGGTATGCTGGCTACGGCTAAACATTTCCCTGGCCATGGCGATACGGAAACGGATTCCCACACTAGCCTGGCTACCATACCAAGTGATTCGTCCCGTTTATGGTCATTAGAATTGAAGCCTTTTCAAACTGTCATTGATGCAGGGGTTGATGCAGTAATGGTGGCCCATGTCCATGCTCCAGATTTCCAGCCTAATGCCAATCTGCCGGCGACCCTTTCCTCGTTCTGGGTGACCGATATATTGCGAAAGAAAATGGGGTTTAAAGGTGTTATTGTCACCGATTCCATGAACATGGGCGGTGTTACCAGGAATTATTCTGATCCTTATGCCCTGATTCATGCTATCAACGCCGGATGTGATTTCATACTTCAAAATTATAACGTGAAGAAATCAATCGATAATGTTGAAGATGCTGTAAAGAGAGGTATTATTTTAGAGGATCGAATCAATAATGCTGCTTTAAAAATGCTTAAAATGAAAGAAAAAGTTGGTTTACATCAACAGCGTTATATTTCCATGGGCGAAACAAGGCGAATCCTTGGCAAACAGGAATTCAAAAAAACGGCAGATGACATTGCTGCCAGATCGATCACGTTGGTTAAAAATGATAATTCTTTCCTTCCGTTAACCGTTGAGGAGAAAGAAGAAATTGTTGTGATCGATATTTATGATCATCCCAATGATCACGAAGAATCAGTAACAACGAAAAAATTGAAACACAGCGGACTGAAAATCCGATCACTGCAAGTGGATGAATCGGACAGTACGATGTATTATGAATCAATTCTGGAAAACATACCTGAAAACACTCCCATCATTCTAAATGCATTTGCCAACCCTTCGGCATGGAAAAACAGAATATTTCTCCCGGAGCACCAGATGAAATTTATTCATGATCTGAACCGGAAATCGAATCGTGTACTTTTAATCAGTTTTGGGAATCCATATTTAATTGAGGGACTTCCGGAAACACCTGCTTATATCTGTGCCTGGAAGGGAAGTGATCTGATGCAAAATTCATTAGTGGCATTATTGCTGGGGAAAAGCGATTTTACAGGGAAACTTCCCATTACCATCCCGGACATTGCCGACTGGGGTTTTGGCATTCAATTGGTGCAGGAGCCCGTGAAAATAGAAGAATCAACTGGAATACCAGGAAAAGTGATTCAGCATGTCATGTCCTATGAAATTGATACCGATATTAACAAAGTTAAAACTTTACTGCATGAATCAGTGGCAGATTTTGCGTGGCCGGGAGGGGTATTGATTGCCGGAAAAAATGGAAAAATATTTTTACATGAAGCAGTCGGTTTTCATACCCACGAAAAAAAACATGCCACACGCAAATCGGATATTTTCGACTTGGCATCCATCACGAAAGTGATTGCAACCACATCAGCGGTGATGAAGCTGGTGGAATCCGGACAGCTTGATCTGGATGAAAAAGTGGTGACATATCTCCCCGACTTTAAAGGTAAACAGCCGAAATATTTTCAACAGAAAAGTAAAATGACTATTAAGCATTTGCTGACCCATACTGGAGGGCTTCCGCCGTTTAAGCAATATTTTTTGATGGATGGCGATGTAAAAACACGTTTGGAAAGTGTTTTTAACACGGAGCCAATTATTGGTCTTAAAGAAGAAACAAAATATTCAGATGTTGGATTAATAACGTTAGGAAAAGTAATTGAAAAAGTGAGCGGCTTTCCCTTGGATGAGTTTGTTGATTCCCTTGTATTCAAACCTCTGGGTATGAATACCACTTTTTATAATCCGTCACCTGAAAAATTCCGCAGAATCGTACCCACAGAAATTGCTGAAGGGTACAGAAGCGGGTTGATCCATGGTGAAGTTCATGATGAAAATGCGTACAGTTTAGGCGGCGTGACAGGTCATGCAGGCTTATTTTCCACAGCAGAGGATTTGGCTGTTTTCTCCCAGATGATGCTGAATGGCGGTATCTATGATTGGAAGCGGATCTTTAAGGAAGCGACTGTCAAGTTGTTTACTTCCAAAGCAAACCTAGTAGCGGGCAGTTCACGATGCCTTGGCTGGGATAGCCCTGATGGGAAAGCTTCTGGTGGAGTGTACTTGAGCGACAGCAGTTTTGGGCATACAGGTTATACAGGAACGTCATTATGGATCGATCCCGAAAACAATATGTTTGTCATTTTGCTGACGAATGCAGTCCATCCAAACCGCTCGTGGAAAGATCCGAAATATTACGACTGGCGGCAACGAATTCATTCAGCTGCTTATGAAGCTGTAGGTGTTATTGAACAGAATCCTAATCTAGAGTGGAGGGAAAGGTGGAAATAAAAAAATATTTTCTCCAAATACCATTGTGTTTTGTGCTTTTTCTTGGGCTATCAAACCAAAATAATTGGATCGATACACTTCCAAAGCCCTGGACCTTAAATGAAGAACAGATATCAGAGATCCTTCCGCAATTTTATCAGCATTATCCAAATTTTCATGACCGCTTGAAAGCATTTGCCCTATGGCAGGTGGGCAAACCCTATGAAATTTTTAAACTGGGTGAAGAAATAGAACCGGATCCTGATCCAATTATCCGTTTGGATGTGTCAGACTGCACAGTCCATGTGCTGACAAGCCTTGCGTTTATACAAGGCAAATCCTGGAATGAAGCACGTGAAAATATGATAATGATTCATTACAAAGATCATAAACCCTCATATAAAACTCGCTGGCATTATACTTCTGATCGTATTCAGGAAAACCCTTATACAGCAAATATAACAAATCAACTAGTAGAAGCAGATCAGCTGGAAACTGTTGAAATAACATTAAACCATCAGGCAGACGGGAGTGAATTCCTGGACTTGGGTTGGGAGAAAAAAACAACGGTAGACTATATACCAAATGAACATATTAACTATAAATTACTTAAAAAATTGTCTGAAGTTTGTGGAGTAGCATTTGTGAAAAAAGCATGGTTTAAAATGGGACTGATTATCGCCCATGAAGGTATGCTCATTGATCAGAAAAATATCATCCATGCATCAGCGGAATATGGTAAAACGGTGAATGTAAATTTTATGGAATACTATTTCAGGCAGGATGGACCACTGTTTGATGGTATCATGATTTATTCACTTAATCCAATTTATTAATAACCAAATACCCTTTTAAAAATATGACTTTTCTAATAAACCCTTATACTCAAGAGAATCATGATATTGTTTATGATATTTGCCTTAAAACTGCTGATAGTGGTGAAGATGCATCATATCTTCATGAGGATCCGAAACTAATCGGACATTATTTTGCTGGACCATATATAAACCTTGAGCCTGAATCTGCTTTTATTTTGAAAGATAGAAACAGTCCGTGCGGCTATATCATTGGCGCATTGGATTCAGAATCATTTTATAAAAAAATGAGAGGTGTGTGGTTGCCAGATATCCGGAAAAATTATGAAGATCCAACTTCAGATCCAGATACATGGAATAAAGATGAAGAATTGATCCATTTAATTTTTCACCCGGAAGAGCCTGTTCTATTTCCTGCATACCCATCCCATTTGCATATTGATCTATTACCCAGGGCGCAGGGTCAAGGCCAAGGTAAACAAATGATGGATCATTTTTTAAAATATTTAAAGAAAAAAGGATCGAAAGGTGTTCACCTGGGATTAAGTGTTCATAATGATCGTGCATTTCGTTTTTATGAAAAATACGGCTTGGTAGAATTATTTCGGAATAAAGATACCATTTTCATGGGTTTATCACTTGAGTGAATTATTTCAGAAGTTTTGTAAGTCGCATATAGTATTTAGCTCATTTACCATATTAGTAGTCGGGCTAAATACACTAGCTCGTTTTCCCATCCGTATCATTAATGCAGTAACGTTAGAAGCTGAAAATGCATTTACAGTTCATGTAAGTTGGATAAGGGCAATCATTGAGCCTTTCGTAGGGTTTCAATTATTTTTACTTCGAGCAAGGGAACCATTAGAAGAATACATAGCTTTATGGGTATGGCTGTTTTTATTGCTTGGGATTGTATTGTTAATCAAACTGCGGATGCAATTTTTGAAATATTGGTTCTTATCTGTTCCGGCAGTTGTAGGCCTGGCCTATTTTTTTATTATGTGGATGGTATTTTGGCCTCTGCCGTCAAATACGATTGTGAATAACTCACAGAATACAGTTTTATTTAATACTCATACCCATACGCATTTCAGTCATGATGGGCTTATTACTCCCGCGGAACAAATGGCATGGCATGACCGCAATGGTTTTGATGCATTATTCTTAACGGAACACAATCATAATTCAAAAACACTGGAATTAGTTCAACTCCAACAGCGAGGGGAAATTCCTCATCACCCCCATATTATATCAGCTATTGAATTTTCCGGGAGCAACCACATGGTTTTGCTGGGTTTGACCGATTCACTTATTACGTTTGGAAAAAAGGATGCACTTATTATTAAGGAAACCCACCGGCAGGGCGGTTTGATTGGTTTAGCTCATTGGTTTGACGGCAGAAATAATTCTTTAGATCATTATGTTAATTTGGGTGTAGACGGGTTTGAAATCGCCAATCAAAATCAGATCGCGTATCCTATGGAAACTCACGAAAAGATTGTCAAAATGTGTGCTGATAATCAATTGTTTATTATAGGCGGTGCAGATTATCACGGCTACGGGCCTGCATGCAACACATGGAATGCGATGGAAATCTCTAATTGGGAACAATTAACCCATGTTCAGAAAACACATGGGATAATGGATGGATTAATATATGGAAATAATCGAGTATTGTTTTATTCAGATCGGAATCTATTTGTAGAAGAAAATGTATGGTTTCGACCACCAAAATCACTTTTAAATTATTTCAGAGGGTTGAATGGTTTTCAAATTTTTTCTTGGATTGGCTGGTGTTTACTGTTTGGTTTATTAAATATTAAATGGAATATGGTATGGTTCATGCGCTGGATTCCTATTTTAACTGGAATTGCAATATTAATACAAGGTCGGGTATTGCTTTCAAAATCTGTCGGTGTTATTCAGTACAATGATATTTTGTTTGAGTATGGAAATCTGTTTACACTACACGGGTTGGGATTAATGGGAAGCGGAATCGTGTTTTATCTAATTTTGAAACGATTCTCGAGACTATTTAGATAAATCAATTGCCCTTTTTAATCCACTGTTCATCAAAAGTGGAGTGCATAATTGTTTTTCCCGAGGGATTGCGGTAGGAATAGGTCAAGTGCAATTTTCCATCCTTTGACTGAATGAGTGAGGGATAGGAAAAACTTTCTGATTTATCTGGTGATCTACCAATATGCTGTGTCCATTTCCATGTTTTGCCTTCATCGGTGGATAGTGATACTGCCCAGCTGTTGCGGTTGTTTTCAGTATCATTGTAGGCCATTACCCAGTGACCATTTTTTAATATGGTCACTTCCAGACTGGAGCCTGGGTTCGGAATTTCGGAATCTACAGCAAAAGACCAGTTTTCTCCTTGATCATAGGACTCACTAGTCATAACACGTTGAGGAGCTGCTCCTGAATCCCGTAAATACGCCATGATGGTGCCATCTTTTCTTTCTGCCAATGTCGGTTGGATGGGACCGAAACCAACAATCGGGTGACTAGCCCGCCAGGATTTACCATCGTCATCACTGATTCCAATTAATGATACATTGAAGCCATCAGAGTATAAGGGTAGCAAAATTCGACCGGTAGAAAGGATTGTGGGGTGAATACGCGTCATCCAGCCTTTTTGCCGCTTTTCTTTATCAGCGGCTGCTTCCGTAATCAGCTTTTCATAAGGTAGAGCATATTCGGCCCAGGCGGGATCGGAGTAATTGTCTTCAAATGCTTTTTTAATGGCATGATAAAAAGGCTCGCCCGGTTTCAAAATGATGATATCCTGCCAGTCCCATTCAGGCACGCCGGGTCCGTTGTAATCCGATGAAATCTTATATCTTAATATGGAATTTTCCCAGGCATTGGCTCGCACAGCAATCCAGAACAGCATGAGTTCATTATTTTGATTGATGAATAGCACAGGATTGCAGTCTGGAATATCCGGTGTGTCTGCCATGTTGAATACAGGTTCCCATACCTTCGCACCTTTTTTTAATCGTGAACCTTGAATGAGTACATCATTCGCTGTTCGTTCTCCAGACCCATAAAACCAGCAGGCAATTAAGTCACCGTTAGGTGCTTCGACAATACTACTGCCGTGCACATGCTTATCCTGGAACGGGAAAATGGGTGTTTTTGTAATACCATCATTTCCGTTAAGAGATCCGATAATTAGAAAAAATAATTGTGTTTTAAATAATAATTCATTCTTCAATAAAACCATGATATAGTCCCATATAGTAAGGTAATAAAAATACGGTTCCTGTAGATAATCCCTGTCCGTTACCGCCAGTATTTAATTCCCAAGGCCCATGATTCCAATGATTAAAATGTCTTTCGTCAACAGGGATAACTTTTCCATTAACCCGGTATCCTTTTGTTACACTGTATTCTTCATCAAATGTATGGTTCCAGTAATGCAATTTTACAATATCAGTTCGGTGACTGTTTTCATGGCGCCAGTTTAATCGATCCAGGGGAAAGCGCATCAATGTTTCAACAGATTCCTCCAGCCATTCAGCATGTGGTTCCAAGTCATAAGTTCCCCAGGCATCTTCAAAATCCAGTCCTGCTGTTGCTGCTCTAAAAGCAAAATTGAAAAACGGATTTAATTCAGAAGCTTCGAGCATCCAGTTCATATACATTGAAAATGCATAAATAGATTTCAACTCAGGATCTGTTTCATAATTGATCAAATTATAATAAGCCATGAATGCCATTTCGTCATCTGATTGGTTTCCGGTTCCTACTCCGCGGTTGAATTTCATATCGATCAAATTTTGAGCATAACTGTGATCTTCAATCAACATATTTGACAAATCCCTATAGCGTTGATCACCTGTCAAATGATATGTAACTGCGAGATAAGATAACATACTTAAAGAGTTTAATCCTCTTTCTACAAACCAATTTTTATCATGGTTTAGTTCATAGGGATTGAATCGTGCCCAGCGAGTAGGTTTACCATCGTGATCTACCAATTGAAAATCGTGATCGATGAGATGATCTGTTAATTTTTTTACATGTTCGCGAACTTGGGCTTTTTCATCTGCTGTTTCCGCAACCAGATCATAATAAAGGGCATATAGAAAATAGTGACCATCCAATTCGTCGGAGCTAGTATCAGTTTTATAATACCATTTTCCATCTTTGCTGATCGGCCACCGCGGTTCGTAGACTTTCCATAGATTATCATCATGGTCATGTTTCTTTTTATCTCTTTCAACACGTCCATCATTTGGATTTTGTCCACTAGTAGGTAGAATAGTACGAGCAACAAAACCCGGCGGCGGAGAAATGGGCGCACCTTGAGTCACCTCCCCTAAAAACTGCAATGCTTCAAATGCTTTTTTGGCACGAGCCTTTGCTTTGGGATCTTTAGTGGCGGCATAAGCGAAACATTCACCCGCTCCATACATACCAGTCCACAATCCATCATTGTCGCTGTCGCGCTGTCGAACACTGGATTTGTCTGCCGGTGCTGGCAATGATACTTCGAGTACAAATTCATAAGGCGTCCTGCGGTGGTAGCGATCAATTTCATCTTCATACCATTTCGCCTTTTCAGCCAATGTCATTTTCTCTTCATAGATCCGGCTTATCCCTTTGTCAGTTGCTATCCAGACTGAACCATCGTTCGAAACAACAATATCATTCACATTATCATCCGGCAGCCAGCGTTTTCCTTGGCGGTACTCCCAGGTTTTTCCATCAAAATGGATAGCACCTTTATGTGTTCCGAACCAGACATCTCCATTCATTCCAGCAGCCATTTTGGTAAAATCGTTGTAGGGTAGACCGTCTTTACCTTCGTAGAGTGTCCATTCAGAACCATCGAATACACCTACGCCTTGAGGACTGGCGAACCATAGCCTGTTTCGGGAGTCAACAGCCACACTACGGCAATCTGCAAGAGCCCAACTGCGATCACCAGATTTAGGTAGAATCTTTAACCAGCCTTCTTTTGAATTATTATTTTTATATAATCCCGATGCACTTGCTACAAAAACTGAATTATTCTGTGCGACAGCAATTTGTTTTATTTGTTGACCAGGAAAATCTTCTTCTAATTCCAAAATGGGTTTCTGTGATGTAGGGATATTGAAGGTGAAAAGATCGTCCCTGCTGGCGATAAATATTTTTTTCCCCGAAAGAGCAATGTCTCCAAAATGAATATCTACTTTAAACTTTTTGGTTAGTGGAATCTTATTTGTAATTCTTTGATCTTCAATTAAATAGACGAATCCTCCAGTTGGTTTTTCATTTTCAGCAACTGTAAATACAGCAGTTTGTTTTCCATTGGAATCGATAAATAATCCTGGTTTTTTTACAACCCCAATATCACTCCATTGATTTAATGATTTACTGTAATAAGATAAAGCAGATTTTGTACTGGCATAAATATCATTGTTATTTGTGGCAGTTATAGAATAAACTTTTTGCCCTTCCAATGCAAAGGTGCGTTTTTCCTGGAAGATTGAGGGGATATACACTTTTTCTTCAGCATTCAGTAATGTGCTAAAGTTTATGAAGACCGCAAAAATGATTATCAGAATTTTCATATTACCAATCACCCTGAATGTTGTTGTTGATAAAATCATGAATATTCAACTTAATGAGAATTAGGTAAGGCTTCCAAAAATGATTTTTCAATATGTGTCAATGCTGATCCCAAGACAATTGTAACCTTAGGAAGAATAAAAGGTGGGTTACAATATCGAAAATTATATTTGAAGATGTGCGACAAATCTTTCTATTTTAATCAGATATGAGTTAGTAAATAAACTCAGACAGGGAAAATATGGTATTAAAACGTAGAAAATCATATAAAAAAACAACTCTATTTTTCTTTAGTTTAACTGCATATATAATGTGCCAGGATATTTCCGGGGTTGTCTATGATCAAAATGGTTCACCATTGGCTGGAGCCAATGTGATTATAGCGGGAACAAACTCAGGTGCTGCTACCGATGTAGATGGTGTTTTTTCATTTCCTTATACACCATCCGGGAATTTCACACTCATTATTAGTTATATCGGATATAAGATGGTCAAAATGGATTTTTTACCAAGTGACCCTTTGACAAATTTGAAATTCACTTTGATTCAGGGAAAACTTTTTGGTAAAGAAGTAACCGTTTTTGCTAGAAAAAGAGAGGAAACCATTAAAGAAGTTCCTATTTCTATGGTGTCTATTCGTGAAGAAACAATTACAGATATGGGAGCCACATCCATTGAAGATTTAACTGCCATGGTACCCAATGTGTTTGCTTATGATACTCAGTCAGAAACTGGTTTTAACATTCGTGGAATAACCGGCGGAGCTCGAAATCCAGGAATGGCATCAGCTGAGGGTGTTTACTTAGATGGTGTTGTTATGGGTCGACCTTCATTTATAAATACTGATATTGTTGATATACAAAGTGTTGAGTTCCTCCGCGGTCCACAAGGAACATTATTCGGAAGAAATACTGTATCGGGAGCAATCAATTTGATAACAGCGAAACCAACACCGATTAACAAGTCATCGTTTCTTATTGAAAAAGGCGGTTTGGGATATATGAAATTGAAAGGGTCAGCAAACTACAAAGTAACTGATAAGGTATACATATTGTTATCTGGCTATTCATATGACTATGATGGTTATTTGACGAATGTAATTGATGAAACAAAGAAAAAATTTAAAGATAATTTAGGTGGACGATTTTCCATACGGTCAATACAAATACCAAATTTAACTGTAGATATCAGTTTTGATTATTTGCGAGAATATCAAGATCAAATGGGTGAACATATTTCTGATTGGCGAATATCTAGTAATAGTATTTTGTATAACGACAAACCTCTTGATTCAATCTATTTCGCTATGGATTCAATTAATATTTCAGATGAAGATGTTTTTACATTTAGTCACGATACTGTTGGATATGCAAACAGAGAATTAAAAGGTGTTTCATTAAACACAAATTATATAATTAATGAATATCTAAATATTATTTCAGTTATTTCTTATCGAAAATCTTCTGTACAGTGGTTTAATGATGAAGATGGAACCGGAGTGGATATTTTGACAGGAGATTGGAATGACACGGGAGAGCAGTCTTCTATTGAATTTCGATTGGTCTCAAATTCTAATTCCCGTTTTTCATGGCTTACTGGAGTGTTCTATTACAATCTATATGAAAGGCTAATAGGGCCTGTATATCCTAAACCATTATTTTTTCACTTAGTTACCGGTTTACCAATGTTTTTGGTAGAGCAGCAATTTGCAGGAGCAAGGATAAAACCTGAAGGACGCGGAAATACAGTGAGTTTGGGGGCCTATGCTTCTGCTGATTATCAAGTATCTGAAAAACTCACCCTGACAGTTGGATCAAGATACTCGTATGATAGCAAACATTTTAAATTTCGACAGGAAGGAATACCTTCATTTGGTTATGTTAATGTACCTGCTGATTCAAATGGAAGTTTAATTGCAGGTTATTTTGATAGTACAAAATCGTGGAAAGCAATTATGCCGACATTCAACTTGAAGTACGCACTTTCTCCAGCCTTAAACGTATTTGGAACTATTTCAAAAGGGTATAAAAGTGGTGGTTTTAATACAGACTATGTTTCCAGTTATGAATCTGTGGCGATACCATTTAAACCAGAACATATAACCAATTATGAATTGGGAATTAAAGCAGGAAACAAAGCAAATACATTTTTTCTGAATGCAGCTGTATTCACAATGGAATATGAAAATATGCAGGTTAGCCAATTTCAAGATCTGTTCGAAGGGTATATGATTAGTAACGCTGCCACATCTACCATTACTGGGCTTGAATTAGATTTTTCCATCCGGTTGTTTAAAAATTCCCTAACTATTATGGGCGGGTACGGACGAACGGAAGCAATTTTCAATGATTTTCATGATGGTTATTTCAATGGTTACTGGAATGAAGACGAGGTCTTCACCGATGAAAACAATAATGGGCAATATGATGAAGGTGAAGAATTTGTGGATAAAGATAATGATTATTCTGGACAGCATATCAGTTTGTATCCTAAAAATTCATGGAGTTTAATGGTTGACTTTAGGAAACCCATAAATAGTAAAATCATGTTTGTATCTCAAATCCGGAGTGATTTTATTGATGAGAAATTATCACAGCTTTCAACAGATAAAGATGCAAACTTGTTGAGGGATGATGCCCGCACATTGGTAAATGGACATTTCGGTATCGAAACTGAATCCTGGGGCATATTTATCTGGGGAGATAATCTTTTGAATAAAGAATATATTGTTGAACAAGGAATCAATGGATATCTTGGCTTTATTGAACAATTGTGGGGTCAACCAAGATTGTTGGGGATTAGAGCGACATATAAATTCTAATAGGTTCTTAATTATATATAAAAAATATTTGATTACAATATGACTTTAAGCGGAATTGATTATTTTATTATAATATTTTACCTGGTTGGTACAGTCTCACTCGGTATATATATCGGCCGTAAGATGAAATCCGGAAAAGATTATTTTCTCGCAGGTCGCTCACTTCCCTGGTGGGCAATCGGAATGTCTCTTGTAGTTACTGATATCGGAGCCGTAGATATGGTAGGTATTGCCGGTGCGGCATATTTGTACGGAATTGTATTAGGGAATTATGACTGGCTGGGAAGCGTGCCTGTAATGATCGTGGGAGCATTCTTATTCATCCCAATGTTTTGGAGATCAAAAGTAAGCACCATTCCGGAATGGCTTGGAGCACGGTATAATCAAAGCGTACGCACTATTTCAGCATTGATCTGGGGTGTGGTAACGGCTTTTGGGTTGGGCGTAACACTATATGCAACAGCACTCATGTTCAATTTACTTTTGGACTTAAATCCAAAAATTTTGCTAGTAACTGAATCACAAACTGTTCGCGAGCAAGTGGTGGACGCAACAGGCGCCGGGAAAACACACGATTTTATTTTTATCAAAGACTTGAATAAAGTGGATCAGGTTATTGCAAGTAAAGATCCAAATCTGGTTTTGATTCAGGGTGATTGGGATATGATGGGACAAGATCATCGTAACCAGGTTTTTGCATTTCATGAAAATGAAATAAGTCCTGAATGGGGCAAAGCAATGATGGAACGGGCACGGGCTCCAAGATGGACACTCATGTATTCAATTATCATTATGAGTATTTTAATCGGTACTTATACGCTGTTTGGTGGATTGAAAGCAGTGGTGTATACAGATGTTGTTCAATGTATAGTCATGCTGGGAGGTTCTTTATTTGTTCTCTTTTTTGGCATTTATAAAATGGGAGGTATAAGTGAATTTGTATCCATCATCCAATCATTAGGGCCGAGAGCTCAAAATCATTTTGAATTGATTTTATCTGTGGATACAGCGACGCCCCATCCGTGGTCTGGCATATTCCTTGGACTTGGATTGGTTCTTGCAAATGCATATTGGTTTGGAAATCAAAATATAGTCCAGCGAACATTGGCTGCAAAATCAGAAGCAGATGCAAAAGCATCCTATGTTTTTGGTTCGATTTTGAAACTTCTAATCCCTTTTGCTATGGTTATTCCTGGAATCATCGCTTTAGCTCATAATCCAAATATCACGGATGCGGATAAAGCCATGGCCACACTTGTGAAAGATATTCTACCCACAGGATTGTTAGGCATTTTTTTTGCAGCCTTTTTGGCGGCACTCATGTCATCCGTGGATTCAGCCTTGAATTCCGGTTCAACAATTTGGACCAAAGATGTTTACCAGAAATTTGTAAAACCGGAAGCAACCGAAGCACATTTATTGATCGTGGGCAGGTTGATAACCGCTATGATGCTTGGTATAGCAATTTTCTTCGCTCAATTTGCCACACGGTTTGAAAGTATTTATGATTTGAGCCAAACAATCCTGTCTTTATTCCAAGGTCCAAGTTTGGCTATAATTGTCTTGGGAATGCTTTGGAAACGGGCTACAGGAAAAGCTGCGCTTATTTCGTTACTGTCGGGGGTCGGTTTCGCCGGAACACTCATGTGGGTGAACAGCAATGCGTCTATACCGTTATTTAAGGTATCTGAACCTTTCCTCTATATAGCGTGGTGGTCATTCGTATTATCAGTCATTATTGTGATTGTGGTTAGTTTGATGACACCGCCCGAACCCGAATCAAAATTGAAAGGTTTGGTCTACCGTTATGAATAATTTATTTTTATCAGCAACTGCAATTGCTGACACGATAGCAAATCTTTTTCGAGGTATGGGCGATGTCATGCGCGGTTGGATGATTGCTATTCCTATGGGAGTTGCAAAAGGTGTATTTATTGCTTACTTCCTATTGTTAATCGTGTGGATCATTCGTCTGAATGAAAATGAAGTAACCGTGACATTAGAGAATGGGAAAATAATAAAACTACGACCATATGCTCTTTTCTCTCTCATAACAATTATTGTTATTTATATTATTTTTTGATTATGAAATCTGAATTCATTTGCGGAACGCTAGAAGGTTTTTATGGCCGCCCATGGCGTACAGACCAACGGCACCAGCTTTTCCAGTGGATGCAGGATTGGGATGGCATGAACACCTTTATGTATGCCCCAAAGGATGATTTATTTCAACGCAAAAAATGGCGGGAAAAATATCCCGAATCTGAACTGGGAGAACTGAAGGAATTAATCCAAGCTTGCCATCAAAAAAACTTGGGGTTTATATACGCGATTTCGCCTGGATTGGATATTACTTATTCCAGTGAATCTGATTGGGACTCTCTCAAGAATAAAGTAAATCAAATTCAACAAATTGGATGTACACAATTCGCCATTTTATTTGACGATATTCCTTCAGAGATATCTGCGAATGACCAAAAAGAATTTTCTTCAATTTCCGGGGCGCAAGCTTATGTAACTAATCGACTTTTTGAATATCTCGCGAATTTTGATTCATCGCTGATTTTTTGCCCTACAGTTTATTGCGGGAAAATGGCAGAATATGATGTCCCTGGTAATGCTTATCTGAATGAAATGGGAAAAGCACTCAATGAAGGGATTGGTTTTTTCTGGACGGGACCCGAAGTGGTTTCTACAGATATCCCCGTGGAATCCATCCAGGAATTGCGACAGGTTATTAATCGGAAACCCATTATTTGGGACAATCTTCATGCCAATGATTATGACATTCAGCAGATATTCTTTGGTCCCTACACTGGCCGTTCGCTGAAATTAAAAAATGAATTGGCAGGTATTTTAAGCAATCCAAATTGCCAATTCTGGGCGAATTACAATCCTTTGAGGACTTTGGCAATGTATATTGTTGAAACTGATTCATGGAATTCCCGTCAATCCTTTCTTGATTCATCCAAAGAGTGGATGCAGTATTTTGGAAATGATGAATTAACACTAGAAGAAATTCAACTATTGGGGGATTGCTTTTACACAACCGGTCAATTGGGAAAAATGGGAAACCAACTTGTTGAAAGTGTTAGATGTATTATGAGTAAAGAACCAGCCGCATGGGGTTCGCGTTTAGAAATATTCAGAAAACTGGAAACCAGCTTGAATTCCTTATGTATGAAATTAATGGTAACAACCAATCGGGATTTATTGTATGATTATTATCCAGTACTTTGGGAGTTAAAGGAAGAAATGGAGTATATGTCCAAATGGATTAGCTGGAAACAGTCGGGTGCAGGCAAATTCAAATATCAGGAAATGGTGCCAAGACGACAGGGCATTATATATGAAATACAGAAAGTGGTTCATTCAAATTAAATTATTCCACCACTTTATAATTCATTTGATGCACATCTTATAAATTGATTTTAATATTCTGTTCTAGAGAATATCAATAATAATAGTTGTTGCTTGAAATTTTGTGAATATGTAAATATCAATATTGAGATATGTTTAGTGCCAAAATTGAAATTTCCAATTCCATAATGAAGGGATAAGGAAAAATGAAACGATATTTAATACTCATTTTTTTAATATCTATTGTGTTTACTCAAACATATGAAAATGAACTGAAACCGCCTCGAGGTTATCCAAACTATACATTTCTTAAATGGTCAGTTAAATTAGGATTTTTGGATCTTGTGGATTTGGAACCTGAAATTCCTGATTCAATAATTATAATTGAAGATATCGTTTATAAAGAGACAGTTCAACGCTCTCTTATGTTAGATATATACAAAAGCAAGATACTTACAGAATCAGCGCCGGTCATTATTTTTATCCATGGCGGGAGTTGGACAAAAGGGGACAAAGAAGATTACTTAATCTATTGTTTGGCTTTTGCCCAAAAAGGATTTGTAACCGCATCATTGTCATATCGGTTTTCCCAGGAAACTATTTTCCCGGCAGCAGTGGAAGATGTCATTTGTGCTATACGTTGGATAAAGGCTAATGGAAGCGAATATGGAATTGATTCCAGCAAAGTGGCTCTTGTGGGAGGTTCAGCTGGCGGACATTTGGCGATGATGGCCGCTTATTCGGCAGATGAATTGTATTTTTCATCTGGTTGTGATGATAGTGATATAAGTACTGGTGTTCAGGCTATTGTCAATCTTTATGGTCCAACGGATTTAACCACAGACTTTGCTATTGCACAAGAAGCTACAAAATATTTTTTAGGAGAAACCTATGATAAAAACCCGGAAATTTTTGTTAAAGCTTCACCCTTAACATATATATCTCCCGGTGATCCTCCGACCCTCACAATGCATGGGAGCATTGATAAAGTTGTACCTATTTATCAGGGAGATGTGCTTGATAAAATCCTTAAGCAAAACGGCGTTACCCATGAATATCACCGCTTGCAGGGCTGGCCCCACACTATGGATGCCACTGTACCGGTAAATGAATATGTTCAAAATGTGATGACAAATTTTTTTAAAAAATGGTTAAATGGTGATTAAATATGAGTAATGCCAAAACAATTTTTATTATATGTATTATTTTTTATTCATGCAGCATATACGCAGCAACTAACACCAATGGAAATAATTGGGCAGAAAAATTAGGCTATCCAAAAGGAAGCCGGGTTGTCATATTGCATGCCGATGATATTGGTATGTGCTATGAAGCTAATCAAGCTGCAAAGTATTATTTAGAAAACGAATTGATTCAATCGGCTGCCGCCATGGTGCCTTGTCCCTGGTTTAATGAAATTGCAGCATGGGCCATCAATAATCAGGATAAAGACATCGGGCTGCATTTAACACTTACAAGTGAATGGCAAACCTATCGGTGGGGAGGGATTTCCGATTCGCATGATATTCCCGGTTTGCTGGATGGAGATGGTTACTTGTGGCGGGATGTGAGAGATGTGGTTTCACATGCGTCGCCTGAAGAAGTTGAAAAAGAAATTCGAGCCCAAATTGATCGTTCCATAAAAATGGGCTTACACCCTAGTCATATTGACACTCATATGGGGACTTTATATTCAAGGGTTGATTATGCAGAAGTATTCTTCAAAGTGGCGATGGATTATGATATTCCAGCGAATGTTATTGAATTCACTCCAACACGTGTTGAAAAATTCAGAAAGCAGGGTTATCCTATCACAGAAAAAATGATTGAAAATGCCGGTAACTATACACTGCCAAAACTGGATGATTTCTTTTCCGTCCCAAATGGAAAAACATATGAAGAAAAGAAAGCCAATTTTTTCAAGTTGATTCGTTCACTGGAACCAGGAATTTCTGAAATAATATTTCATCCATCCGTAAATACTGAAGGTTTGAAAAAAATCACAAATTCGTGGCAGCAGCGCGTGTGGGAAGCAAAAATGTTTTCTGATCCGGAGGTCATCCAATTTATGGAAGATGATGACATCATTTTCACCAATTGGAAAGACATGATGAATCGTTTTAGAGAACGGTGAGAAGATTGAAAATTTTAAAACGATTGATCATTGCAATTCTTGTTCTGATTATCATTGCACTAGGCTATTTATACAGAAATATTGCGGACCGGCATCCCGGTTACACATTGAATTTAAATATTAACCCAAGTATGCAGCCTGGAATAATTCAAGTTGGATTTGGAAAAATTCCTATCACACCTGAAATTATCGATACATGGAATGATATGGATGGAAATGCCAAATACGAACCAGAAAAAGGGGACTCCTACAATGACTTAAATGGAAATGGGAAATTTGATCCAGTATGGATTGCCGGCTTTCATAACCGCAGACCAGCCAATGGAATTCATGATGATATTTGGGCGAGAGTCATGGTGTTGGATGACGGACAAACTCGCATGGCAATTGTTGGTTTAGATGTTGTAGGTTTTTTACATGATGATATTGTCGATATTCGCAAGGCATTATCTGATGAACTGAATATTGATTATACAATTATATGCAGTACACACAACCATGAGGGACCTGATCTAGTAGGAATTTGGGGCGAGAGTCCATTTAAGAGTGGTGTAAATCCAGACTATATGTATCATGTAAAAGATCAAACAATTGTAGCAATTAATAATGCAGTAAGAACAATGCGCCCAGCAAGGTTGAAATTTGCACAAGATCTGCAAAGGGGCGCAGATTTTGTTATGGATACCCGAGAACCACAGGAGATGGATTTTGGCATCAGAGTGATACAGGCAATCGATATAGAAACAGATACAACACTTGGGTCCCTCATATCTTGGGGGAATCATCCTGAAACACTTTGGAGTAAAAATTTATTCATCAGTTCAGACTTTCCTCACTTTATAAGGGAAACTGTGGAAAAAGGAGTGCAAAGGGGGGAGCATGTTCTAGCAAAAGGTATTGGTGGCACGGCGGTCTATATCAGCAGTTCAGTGGGCGGACTAATGACCACGAGACCCGGTTTTCCAATTCCCAATCCATTTACCAGTGAGCAACTTACCGGTGCTACATTTGAAAAAGCCGAAGCACAGGGTCAGCAAGTTGGATTATTGATATTAAATGCCCTAAGTAATAATGATGCAGTCGATATTGAAAAAGCAAATATCAAACTCCGGGCGAAAACTATATCTATTCCCTTGGATAATAACAATTTCAGACTCGGTTTTGCATTGGGAGTTATCAGCCATGGCACAACAGGGTGGATGAATGTTCGCACGGAAGTGTCAGCTTTTCAAATCGGCCCTGCCAGTTTTATCACCATTCCGGGAGAGATCTATCCAGAAATTGTGAATGGTGGGGTGGTATCACCTCCTGGCCAGGATTTTGCAATTTCTCCTCTTGAAGTTCCACCTTTACGGTCATTTATGCAGGGAAAATTTAAATTTGTATTTGGATTGGCCAATGATGAAATTGGCTATATCATTCCCAAAAGTGAATGGGATGAAAAACCGCCCTATTTGTACAATGACGATGAATCGCCTTATGGAGAGGAAAACTCCATCGGACCAGAAGCAGCTCCTATTGTATACAAAAGCCTTATTGAATTATTAGGTAGTCTTTACAATGATTAAAAATATTCACATGAAAATTTCAGGATATGCCGGAATAATTGGAGCAATTCAATTTATTATTATTCCCATCATTGCTATGTTTTTTTATGGCGGTGGAACCGCCTGGGACCCTGCTGCGGAAGGCTACACATTCTGGCAAAATTTCTTTAGTGATTTAGGAAGAACATTTGCCTATAATAGCGTGGAAAATGCAATCTCCAGTCTATTGTTTAACGGTTCCCTCGGTTTGTTTGGTGTAGCGCTTGTATTGCTTTATTCAGCTTCATTTCGATTGTTTTCATCCCTGTTGGGTTATTTGATTACTATTACAGGCATAGTGTCAGGTATAGGTATGGTCATCATAGCAACGGCTCCAGACAATTTACTCCCGGATCTGCATATGCAAGGAGTTTGGATGTGGGCTTTTGCTTTATTGGGTGCTGTGGTTCTGGTGATCATTCACGATATTCATTCCAAAACAAGTATGAAGCGATTTCTGACTTTGAGTATTATATTAGCCTTGGCTGTAGCCTATCATATTTCACAGGGGTTTGTCGATGTGCGGGGACCACTAGTGGCTGCAACACAAAAGATTGTGGTGTATTTAAATTGTACATGGTATTTATGTTTTAGTAAACGAATGAAAGATCATTCGAATATGGTTTAGCCCGGTAGATATTTTTAAATTATTTAACAATCGCTAAAGTACCTTTTTGAATTTTTCCCGTACTTGCAGGGTCAAGTGATTCCACTACCCAGAAATAAATACCGCTTACAACCCGGCCCGAAAAAGAAATGGTTTCCTGACGCCATGATTCTTCTGCTGACTGTGCATTTAAATGCTTTTTCTCAAATACCAGATCACCGGAAGCTGAATATATACGAATAATACAATTTTTCGGGAGATTAATAAAACGCAGTTTATATGGATCAGCTGCATCCGGATACATGTGCAGTGGATCATCATAATCCAATCGATACGGATTTGGTACAACTCGAATGGGAACAGACATGCTGTCATAAACTGCATGTGACATTTGAAAGGGGGTTATGGCAATTACATTTTTTTGTTCAGGAGAGGTAATACCGCTTTCCAATGGTGGAATTGGTCCCAGGTCATTTCCATTCATATCATACCAGTGTTCATGTCCAGAATCAAAAGTATGGACACTATAATAATAATTATAGCCGGAATATGAACTGGAGTCTATATAGGAATATATTCCTGTATTGCTATTGTAATAGTTTGAATCTCCAAGGGATATTTCTTTTATAAATTCCCAGGGGCCATAGTGCCAATAATGGGAGGGCGGCCATGACTTGTAAATGCGATACCCGCGCACATCCTTTGCTTCATCGCCTTCATAATCGGGATCAAGAGCATCCTCGGCATCATCAGACCATTTTACAATCACCTGCCCTAATCGTGTATTCCCAAACCATATTTTTACATCCGGCGGAGGGTCAGGAAGATCAAACCTGTTTTCATAGGCAAATTTTGCTCTTTCAAAATTTCGAAATAATGATCTTTCACCCATTTTTATTTCAAGTTTTGCTTCTGGTTTTAAAGACCAGGTGATTTCATCTTCACCCAGCCAATCCGCAGCTGAACCACCTACAAAGGCAATCACAAGTTTCGCTTTTTGACCCGGTTCTATTCTATAAGGTCCAAATACAAGTGCATGTGTACCTGTCTCCGGATTACCAGTCGGTGTTTTTGTAATATCATGTTCGTCATGCCCTACTACCATATTGAACATTTCAGAATCAGTATGTTGGGTGGAATTTGGATCGTCAAAATCATATTGATCGATATTTCCACTATGCCACCATTTTGCGTAAGCAGGCTGACTATCACCCGCTGGTTGAGTGTATTGCGGATCATTTGGGGAAAAATCCAATACACCCATACCAACATATTGATATGTTAATAATTGATCTTGTACTTGGCCGAAAAATCCCCCGCTGGATGAAGTTATCCCCCTTGTAGCAACCTCAAGTTTGTAAGGTTGCCCTGTATCGTCCCAATTTGTTCCGAGCCAATCATCGTCTCTTTGATAAAAAATGATATGATCATCATAATCATCTGTATACTCTGGTTCATCCGCTGCAAACGTATCCGCCCTGGTGTAAAAAAACATATCATCTTGAGTCGGCATACGGTTTACCCGCCAGTCACTCCATTCCATACCTTGAGCATCACCCCACTGGTGCCCCATGGAATTTAAAGTAAATGCATTCATGAGAGAGAAATATGCGGGGTCCAGTATTTTGCTTCCTATGTTTTCAAAAATGAGTTCCTGGATTATAAAATCATCATAATCAGGATATCCCCAAGCATATGATTTTCGAGTTACCCGGATACCAGTTTTAGTGGTCCATTGGCTAATGATTATTTCTTCTGGTGCTGTATCATGAGCGGTGTATTCATGATATCTGTAATTATGTATTTCCACAGGTTCACTGCTTTCAACACTGTAATGGTATTGAGAATAATTACTCCGTTCAATATTTGGGTAGGATGAGTCACCCAAAATTGATTCTGAAGATTGACGTATATCATAGGGCGCAGGATCAACATCATTGGTAACATTCCTTGGGCCCGAATATGATACTAAGGTATCACTCGTTTCATCGACAGCTAAAATCCAAACACCTTGCCCCCTAGAACTTTGGGCGATAGTTGCACGCGGCATTTCTACTACATTGGGGTCACCGCTAATATATGCTTCAACATCAAGAAAATATTCAATAAAGTCTAATCCGACCCTCGACATATTACCCGGGTAAGTTAAGCTTTCCTGTGAATGACTCCCTGAATCATTTCGATTGCCGCCACCTTCCAAGCCATTATTCCTGTAAGTTGACCACATTTTACCCCGGGTTGAGTTTCGCGGGGTGTAACCATCAATCATATCCGCCTGGGCATTGATTGTTGTAAATAATAACCAAATTGTAAGTACAAACTGCCCTAAAATTTTCATGAACTTAATTGAATTAAACGCTGAATAATTTCAACGAAATAGGCACCGTTGTAAGGTCCGAACCAATTCATAATAAATGTTTCATATTCATGCAGGTCGTACCACTTATCCTTGGTTATGTAGCCCACATATCCACCGTTGAAACTGGTAGCGATAAAATCAATGCCCAGCGGTTCAGCAACATATTCGATTTCGGGAATTAATTCTCCTGAAAAATCGCTGGGAGTGCCGGCTAAAACAATATTACCAATTTTTAATATGGATATGTAATGCGGAGTAGGTTCATTTAAAAGATTAAAAATCCAAGGCCTCAATCGCCAATTAGTACTGATCCTCCAATGTGGCTCACGAAGAGGTAAATCAAACTGAAATGCATCCATATTTAATTCAGTATAAACTGGGATGAGTGAATAATCAGAAGAAATTTTACTCTTCAATTTTGATGCCAACCATGCCATTCGCTCAAACTGCCCAAATCCGCCACTAGCCGGACGATGACTTCCAACACCCCCTGCACAATATGCAGCAAATTCAACATTGGGTAATGTTTCCAATAAATCCACCAAAGTTCCAGGATAATCTCTCGAAAATCTCATTTCACTTCCAGATAAACAGGTAGCATGGGCGGCAAATGTTGTAATGAGTCCAATCTCACCTGATTCTTTTTGGATTTTTATTAATCGAAACCAAGGATCAATAATCCCTTTTTCACCTACTAATCTATTATGGATTAATTCACCTGCATCATATTTGCTGAATCCTAGCTTAGCATGATCAACATTATAAAGAGCTTTTTGAATTGTTGATATGATAGCATCAGATATATCATCGACTACTTGTTGATCGAATTCACCGGCAAATTGATTTCCAATCCAGCTATCAGCCCAGGCGCCATAGGAGCAATGGGTATGTGTCGCAGACAAAAATACATTCTCAGGGGAAAAATCAATTTCCGGCAATCGCTTTTTTAATTCATATGTCACTGAGGGAGGAACAAGCAAAGCGTCTAGAGTGATCAATGCTGTTTTATTCACACCGTTATCAAAAACGAATCCTCTAACCCAGACTGAATCGTGTACGCCAATGGATAATGCACCTTTTCGATCACCGTATCCAGACAAGGGTACTGGATAGGAGGGAGTCATATTTGTTTTTGCCCAGCCGGCTTTGAAATAGGAACCTGTAGTATTCGATTGGGCTGCTAGCAGGCTGTCTAACCTGGCCACCGCCTTTTGGTAATATCCTGTCTCATGCACATGTGTCCGATCAACTGGTGTGATCGTTGCTAAACCCAGGATTAATAATATTGTAAATGTACTTAACATTATTTTTTTAATCATTCAATCCAAACCTTGATCTCTTTCTTAAGGGATATCTAATTCATCCAAGATTAATTTAAGGCTATCAGGATAATCTGTAATGATGCCATCAACTCCCTCTACAATGAGCTGTTTCATTATATGAGTCTTGTTTACGGTCCAGGGAATTACTTTGAATCCAGCCTCCTGAATTTCGTGTATACTGCTGCCTAAAAATAATGGTTCTGAGGGTGTTACAAGTTTCCAAGACGGTGAAAAAATATCTATATAGTGCTTTGCTTCTAAAAGAACAGCTAATGATGTACCGCCTATTTGGTCAAAATGAATTCCATTGAGCCATGGTGAAGAAATAGAATCATTTATAGCTTTATAAGATGATTGTCCTAAAAGTCCTGCTAAAACAATACCAGGTTGTTGAGTGCGCACGTATTCTAGTATATTCCATTGAAACGATTGAATATTTACTCGAGACACACGATCATTAGTTTCAATCACATCCAATACAGTATCAACAAAATCATGAATTGGTAGTGTTTCCGGATAATTGGGGTTTGTTTTTAATTCGATATTACACCATATATTTTTTTCAGGATACTCGCCAAGTAAATCGAATAATTCCTGTAAAGTAGGTATTTTTTCACCGGGAATATTCTTTCTTGGCGGTTCAGGGAATCGAGATATATTAGGGTTTAAGGAGCCGCAATCAAATAATTTGATTTCTGATAGTGTCAGGTCTTTTATAAAAGGAGGATGATTCATAGAATTAGTTAAAATTTGAGAACCGTCATGATTTAAACAAATATCTGAATTGATTGATGTATCATGGAAAATAACAGGGATATGGTCTTTTGTTACGCCAATATCGAATTCTAAAGTTGTTACACCTGAATGAATGGCCAGGCGGAATCCTGCAATCGTATTTTCAGGCGCCAGCCCGCGAGCGCCTCGGTGGCCTTGGATATCAAATGGTTGTTTAGAATGATCAAAACATGAAAAGAGAATTACTCCAATACAGATTGTAAGTAAATAAAGAAAATATTTTTGAAAAATAATTCTTAAATGCATTTAAAATGACTCTCAATTTTTTTCATCATGTAACTTTCACAACTTTTTTATTTATTCCAAATAGTCAGGTTCTTCAAATTACGTTTATTATCTGTCAGTAAGACTGCAGCAATTAATGCGATGGCAAACATTACGATATTGCCGATTAGTCCCGTATAATATAAATCAAATGGAGCATGCATCCATTCAGGTACCAAACTGTATTTTGCAAGAATAGTCCACAATGTGAACAAAATAGTGATGATTAATCCAATCCAGATTGATTTCACATTTCCCCTATTAGTAATAAAGCCAAGCAGATAAAGCCCCAGTAGCCCGCCACCGGTTAACGATGTAAAAATAACCAATGTGTCCTGCAGGGTTTTAGTATTTGATGAATGAAGGATGATGGCCCCCACAATCATAAAAACAGCTGTGCCACTGGCGATGAACTTGGCAACACGCAGATAATGGCCATCATTACGGTTTTTGACTAAATGCCTGCGATAAATGTCGACTATACCAACAGTTGAGATCGCATTGATACTGGAGTCTAAAGACGACATTGCGGCAGCCATGGCAGCCGCAATTACCAGGCCAGTGAGTCCCACAGGGAGGTAATTCATGATGAAATACGGGAATATTTGTTCAGCTTTACGAACTCCATTCAACATTTCAACTGTTTCAATCGTTGGGGAAATTTTAAATAAAACATACAGCGAGGTACCGATAAACATATAAAAAGCCCAGATCGGTAAACTGGAAGCAACGCAAACAAACATCGCTTTTCTGGCTTCATACGTATTCTTTGCTGCTGCGAATCGCTGGATTGTATTTTGATTCGCACAGTATTCAGTCAACCAACTGGTGAGCCCAACAAGAAAAAGCATTGAACCCGTTTTGGTAGTCAGTGAAAAATTCCATTTAATAGGTTTAAGACCAGAATCTGTAAGTTCAGAGAATGAAAGTTTTCCATCTGCAATTGCTACGGATAAAATTTGACTCAATCCTCCCGGCACATGATGAATGATGATTCCCAAAGATAACAAACCCCCCAACACAAGTAATATTGTCTGGATAACATCTGTCCAGATCACTGCTTTTATTCCGCCAATTACAGTGTAGAGAGCAACAAACACACCACTTATCAATATGCTGAACGTTATTGAAATACCGGTCATTTCGTGCATTAGCATGGAAACCAGGTAAAGAATCATACTAATTCTGAATAACTGCGCTAAAATAAATGTAACTCCGCCATATACTCGTACTGAAGGACCAAAACGATCTTCGAGATACTCATAAGCAGTAGTAACATTTTTACGGCGAAAAAAGGGAAGAAACATATAAGCAGCAATAAATACTCCGATAGGCAAAGACCATGTTAAAATAAAACGAATCCATGAAGTTTTAAATGCATCTCCTGGATATGATAGGAACGTGATAGAACTTATAGATGTGCCGACAAGACTTAACCCTAATACCAAGCCAGAAAAAGAACGACCACCTAGAAAATATTCTTCAGTATTTACATTTTTTCTTGAGAAGTAGAGACCCATTCCGACAACAAGAATGAAATACCCGATAAGAAAAGTTAAATCAATCCAGTGTATTGTCATACAGAGTTGCTTGATTCATCTAATTAGTCCCCAGAAAAATCTGAATTATAAATATCAGCCTTTATGACACAAAATATTATCAAGTATTAGCTGACTAGCGAAAAATATAAGTTAAAAAGATCCTCCGATAGAGACACGTAAAGGTGGTTCAAAATATTCGTCAAAGTTTGAATACGCTACATTAATAATAACTTTTCGATGGCCCAACTTTATCTTCAAACCAGCTCCGACCGTCCAATCTTCAG
>Ga0208830_1000034_pt1 | contig 87989 bp, 77 predicted proteins | sample DeeseametaMP2634_FD_184169 | JGI IMG/M metagenome (GOLD analysis project Ga0208830, IMG submission 184169) | Marine microbial communities from the Deep Atlantic Ocean - MP2634 (SPAdes) | ecosystem: Environmental > Aquatic > Marine > Oceanic | place: Northeast of Antigua and Barbuda, North... | reverse complement strand
GATTCTGGAGCTGTATCAAGCCAGGAAGCTGCCGGGACATCAGTCACTGAATCAGAGGGTGTCACACGCGGCATGTGAGCTTGCTGAGAGAAGTCTAAAACGGGCCGATTACCTGGAATCTCAGAAGCTGTGTAAACAGGCACTCAAAATTGATACCCGTTGCGCCAGAGCGTTTGTTGTTCTGGGTGATCTCGCATTTGGCCAAGGGGAGTTCAGAGAAGCTGTACGCTGTTATCTGCGTGCGGCTGAAGTGGACAGGCAGGCTGTGGTCCGTATTCTGGATAATCTGGTTAAGTCGTTCCAGAATATCGGTGATATTCCGGGTCTTCGTGAGCACCTGAGGAAGCAGTGGGAAGAAAGCCACTATATGCCGGCTCTGATCGCATGCGTCGAAGCGATGGCCAGTCAGAATAAAGGCGGAGAGGCGGTTACTTCTCTGTTAGTTGAGCTTCAGAAAATTCCTTCCAATCAAGGGTTTCTCGCTCTGGCTGAGCTCGTCGTTGAGCATCGCCAGCAGCTCGATAAGTCGCAGTTAATGACGGTCTATGATATTCTCCGCCGCATCGTTGCAGCCGAGCCCAAGTTCGTCTGTTCAAATTGTGGATTTAAAGCTAAGGAGCCGCATTGGCGCTGCCCCAGCTGTAAAGACTGGGCATCGGTAAGGGCGTACGTTCCGCAGCCGCCGTTATCGAAGCCTGATTTATGACCACTACATCTCCCATTGTTGTTGCTCTTGATTTCCCCTCAATGGACCAGGCGCTTGCCATGGCTGACCAGCTCGATCCTGACCTCTGCCGCGTTAAGGTAGGAAAAGAGCTCTACACGGCAACGGGTCCGGCGATTCTTGAAGAATTGCACAAGCGTAATTACGAAGTATTCCTCGATCTTAAATTTCACGATATTCCAAATACCTGTGCAAAAGCCGTTGGTGTTGCCGCAGACCTTGGTGTCTGGATGGTGAATGTCCACGCATCCGGTGGGCAGCGAATGATGGAAGCTGCGCGAAATGAGCTTGAAAAGAAGTCGCATAAGCCTTTGTTGATCGGCGTTACCGTGCTGACTTCTATGGAGCAGTGCGACCTTGCTGGTATTGGCCTTGATATCGAACCAATGGTTCAGGTTGAGCGATTAGCAAAGCTGGCTCAGTCTTCGGGTATGGATGGGGTTGTGTGTTCTGCCCGAGAGGTTTCTTTAATCCGTGACGTTTGTGGTCCTGGGTTTCTGACCGTTACCCCGGGAATCAGACCGGAGGGGGCGGATATTGGTGATCAGAAGCGTGTAATGACTCCTAGGGAGGCCGTGGAAGCTGGTGTAGATTATATGGTAATTGGGAGGCCGGTAACGAGCTCTTTATATCCCGCTGAAGCCTGTGAGTCGATATACAAAACCGTATGTTAACTATTTCGGGTGAATTCAGAGTCTGACACTGCTTGACCGCGACGGTGTCCGAATGTCAGTAGTTTTGGTGGATACAAGTGATAAATCGTAAAATAAAGCAAGCCAATACGGCCGTAGCAACTTCTTCGAGATTTAATTATGGGGATATTTTATATAGCTTGTTAGCTGATAAGGTATTTCCTGGTATATCTCATGTAAATCTTACGGGGTTGATACCTGATAAAGTACAGGGTGATATATACGGCTTTGACAAGGTCTGTTCTGCCAAGAATATTTATCTCGGTGGTGAACTGTTTCCCAAAGCACTTTCAGCTCAGTATAAAAGCGAAAGTATATATGGTTTTTACAAGTACAGAATTGCTGAGCGCTTAAAACTACCTATACCTAGAGGGTTGTTCGTCAAATCTGACAGATCAATTTCACTGTCAGTGGGAATGCAAAATATTGATATGGCGGATAAGGCCACTATCAGAGAATTGGATAGACTTGAGTTTCTGGGTGTGAGAGATGATACAACTTTCTCAAAGTTAAAGGATCATGGCTTGAATCCAGTTATAGTTCCTGACTTTGCATTAATTACCCCTGATGTATATACCTTCTCAGATGGTAAAAAAGATATAGCGATATTTCATTTTAATGAAAGTTATCTGGAAAACTATTTTGATAGAGCCGAAGCAATTGTTAACTGGTATACAGCAGAGCATAAATTAGTTCCAGTCGTTCAGAATATGGCTCGATGCCTCAATCATGATTCCAACGAATTGTCGCAAAGGTTAGCTGAGCGTGTGGGGGGAGAATTTTACGAGGCGGATTCTGTTGAGGGCATTACTAAGCGGCTCTCAAGTTGCAAGTTGTATGTGGGCAATTCCTTTCATGGTGGGATCGTAGCCTCAGTCTATGGTGCGGAAATCGTTTGGGTTTCAGCACACGGGAACAAGCTGAAGAACCTGGCAGGGTTCTACAATGTGCCATATATCTCGGAAAATCCTGATCGACTGCCTCTGCCAGGTAAGGTGGCGGAAAGCTTTATAGTTGAAGCACATAATGGTGTAGAGCATGCTAAGAAATTCCTTTCTTCCTAAGGGTGTTCTTACAAAAATACATTACTGGGTGCCTGTTCCACTCGGCTTGCTACTTTCGTTATTGTTAATAAAAGACCGGGGCCAGGAATTCTATGCTTTATATGCCCTTTCGTCTTTTTATATAAATGCGTTTACTGCTTTCTTTTCTTCGAAGGCATTTCTATATGCTTCTGTTAACAGCCAACTATCCAAAGATCTACTTTATCGGACTGTTGTAAGTGAGTCTTTGCTAAGGGGGGTAGGGCTGGTTGTCGCTTTTGCGATTGCTTATGGTGTTTCTGAGACATACTCTGAGTTGCTGATATTCTTAATATTTCACTCTGTGGTATCGCTAATAAAATTGACCGATCCTATCTTCGAGATAATGACCGTAAAAGACAGTGACTTGGAGTATTACTCAAAAGTTCAGACTATATCAAGGTTGTTATACTATGGAGCAATGATAGTTGGCATTTATAGTGCCGATGGGTTTCTTTTTCTCTACCTCGGCGCTGGGGCATGCACTTTTGAGGCCATTGTTAAAGCCTTCTACGTACTGGGGTCAGTTTCGAAGCTTCCATTGCGGGGTGAGGTGAAGGTGGGTGCTAAAGAGTCGTCATTCGTCTACATTATTCAGAACTTTTGTGGCGTGTTTAATAAGCAGTTCGATACGTTTATTATAATGTTCTTTGTTAGCGATATTGCAATGTTCTCTATCTACCTGTTTGTTAAGCAGGTTCACAGTATGGTCATGATTGCTACACAGCCTGTTATGCATTTCTTCTTCTCAGGGGTAAATTACAGAAGATTATTATACGGATTATTTGTCCTCTATTCTCTTATGTTAGTCTTCTCCGAAGTATTTGTGACTTTGATACTAGGAGCTGACTACCTTGAGTTGTTTCGGTATTTCTACATCGTTTGGGCGCTATCATTTGCTTCAGCAATAGCTCCTTTGTATCTTGCTAGATCGGGGCGGTTTGCTATTCAGATGTATATTTCTATAGTTTGCAGCTGTCTCTTGATGTGCTATCTCTACTTTTTCGAAGCATACATTGAAGTTGAAGTGATTGAGTTGATATTTGTCAGAATAGCGATCGTTTTGTTGGCGACTATTCTTCAATTTTCTTTCGTATTAAGGGTCAGGATGCAGCATGCTGGTTAGGTTTTGGGCTCACACAAATGATATTGAGGTTGCGAGTTTTAGAGTTAGGTGTTTCCATATTGTCAGTGAGCTAAGAAGCTTAGGTCTTAATATTGGATTCTACAAGGACGGCGAGCAACCGGATGTGCTGGTTCTTCTTAAGCGTTATGATGAAACAACGCTTTCAAAGGTAAGGGATTTAAAAGCATCTGGTACCTATGTAGTCCTTGACCTGTGCGATAATCACTTTTATATGGATTTTGAGAGTGAGGCTCTGAAAAATCGAGCTGATAGATTGCGTAGAATGTGTGGAGAGGTAGATCATATTACTACCGCTAGTAGCTATATGAAGGATTACATTAAACAAAATATCTTTGAAGAAATCCCTATCGATGTTGTCGATGACTATGTTGAAGTTAACACGGATGGTATGCCTAAAGAGCGATTATTTACACGCCTTCGGGCCAGATTGAGGTACAAAAAGTACCTTCGTCAGCTGATTAGCTATAGTGAGAAATATTCAAGAGTAGTATGGTTTGGGAGTCACGGAAGCCCGGGTGTTCATGGCGGAATGTCGGATTTGATGAGGGTCATATCCGCAATGAATATTGAACACAGAGAAAATAAGATTGTACTTACAATAATAAGCAATAGTGAAGAGCAATATAATATTATTCGGAGTAAGTGTGATTTTCCTGTGTTGTATCTTGAATGGAGCAATTCGACTGCATACAGTGCGATTGAGGAGCAGGATATTAGTTTGATACCTATTACGCTCACACCCTTTACTATGGCGAAATCAGCGAATCGAGCGATTACTAGTATAACCTACGGTTTGCCCGTAGTGGCGGATGAGTTACCGAGCTATGTGGGATTAGACCAATCTGTAGTTATTGGGGATCTTTCCAGTGATTTTCAGTCTCTGTATCATAGGGCTAAAGGTAAACTCCCTGAGTTTCGGCCGGAGAAGCGAAATATTAACACACTGAATAGTTGGCTAGATCTGTTTTATCAAGTACGCGGGGACGCATGATGCAGCATATCGGTGAGTTTTTTTCAGAGCTTGATCTGGAAAATTCAAGATTTTTAGTAATAGGTAAAGGTCCGTCGGTAGCTCGCCTCAAAGATACCAGTAGATTTGATTATACTGTTTCCTTAAATCACGCATTACGGGATTATTCTGTCGATTTTTCACATATTATTGACCTGGATGTCGTGGACTCTCTGGATCAGATTATTCTGGATAATGCAAAGTATCTGATAATGCCGCTATATCCGCATGTGAATAGTGCTCCATCGAAGAAATCATTATTAGATTTTATCGAGGACTATCCCGTGCTACGAGCACTAAACGATCAGAATAGGTTGCTTTGGTATAATTTAGGAACTAAGAAGAAGTCGGGCAATTCATTGCCAGTTGTACCCGGTGGGTATTTCAGCGGTGATGTGATCGTGTCTCTGCTGTCATCTAATGGAGCCAGGAACTTCACGATGGCTGGTGTCGATGGGGGGAAGACCTATGCAGATGGATTCAGTGATCTGAATCAAAGTACCCTGCTTTCGAATGGAAGATCATCTTTTGATATTCAGTTTGATAACATAAGACGTTTTATAATGGAGCGAAACTTGAATTACAACCATATCGAAGATGAGTACCCAGTAAAAGTTTATGTCGCAACCACTGAAGCTCAGATGCTTGCAACTAAGGTGCTTGAATACTCTATCCGAAAGCATTCAAGTGTACCTGTGGAAGTAGTCGCGATCCATGAGCTGGGCATTGAATACAAGGAACCCAAGGACGTCGAGAACCGGCAGCGGACCCCCTTCAGTTTTCAGCGCTTCCTGATTCCCTCTATATGTAATTACCAAGGCCGTGCAATCTATCTGGACTCGGATATGCAGGTGTTTACTGATATTAAGGAGCTCTGGTCACTGCCGATGGGCGGGGATACGCTTCTCGCTGCGAAGTCGCGTAAGGGGGAAGGCAGGAAGCCTCATTTTAGTGTGATGCTCATAGATTGTGAGCGTAATGCTTGGGATATTAATAAGATTATTGATTGCCTGGACAATAACAACTTCAGTTATAGCGATCTGATGGATGGCATGGTCGTTTCAGAGAAACCCTCTGCCGGGATCTCTTGTACGTGGAACTCTCTGGAGTATTTTAAAGAAGGCGAGACCAAGCTAATTCACTATACTGATATGAAAACTCAGCCATGGGTGTCAACTAAAAACCCATTTGAGGAGGTATGGGTCAGAGAGCTAATTTCTGCAGTTAATGACGGATCTATATCTATTGATTACATACGCTCTCATATATCAAACGGGTGGGTGAGACCTTCTCTTGAGGATCAGGTTACATTGGGAATTGAAAGCTCAAAGGGTCTCAGTTCTGACATTCTGGCAAAGGACAGAGATTTCTCTCCACCATACAATGAGTTGATATGTGGCTATTCTGATGTTTCTTCGAATATTCTGAAAAGGTTATGGGTGAAGGTTATTAAGACTGCCCGATATTTGAAGCGCTAATAGTATGTCGACGTTAATTACACCAAGTTTTCCAGTGGCTGTGTTGTTGGCCACTTACAATGGCGAGAAGCATCTGCCAGAACTTCTTGACTCCCTGGTTTCTCAAAGTTATACAGAATTCGTAGTCGTAGCTCATGATGATGGTTCCCGCGATGGTACCCTTGCTGTACTGCAGGAGTATGAAAACCGCTTTCCAGATAATTTTTTGATTTTAAAAGATGATATTTGCTGTGGCGGAGCTAAAGATAACTTCTCTCACCTTATTCGCAGTGTGGATTTTGACTACGCATTTTTTTGTGATCAGGATGATGTTTGGGATGAGAATAAGCTTCAGGAGCATATGCAGTTACTGGGTCAACAAAGCAGCGAAATACCTTGTGTAGTGTATAGCGATCTTAGGGTCGTTGATGAGAACCTCAATATTATTTCTGAGTCGATGTGGGAGTTTCAGAATACAGGTCCTCACCTGACTATGGATATAAAGAAGCTTGCTTGCCGAAATTCTATAACAGGCTGTGCAATGGCCTTTAATAGGGCAGCAGCATCGTTGTACAGAGCTTCAGATACATCTGATATTTTGATGCATGACTGGTGGATGGCCCTTCTTGTGAGCAAGAGGAGTGGTAAACTGATTCCAATCGAAAAGCCACTTTTGTTGTATCGTCAACATGGTTGTAATGAGGTCGGCGCGCAGAAATTTTCTCTGAGAGTTATTTCTGGCAAGATTTTCGATATTAAGAATCTGTTAGAGAGTCAGCTGGTCGTATATAGAATGTCCAGGAAATTAGGGATATATAGAGATTTTCTGGACTTCATCGTTTGGAAAGTCAGGTCTATTTTATGAATGATTCAGATTATCCTTATGGGCGCTTGAGATACACTGTTGTTGGATTTCTGAAACTTAGTATATTTCTGTTTCTTGCATTTTCTATTCTGGACCCTGTTGGGAATATATTTAAACTTAAGATTTTCTTCTTTGTTGTTTCTGTTGGTGTTTTTCTTTTGCTCGCTCTCGTTGGTAATAGGGTACCACTGCGAAGAGACTTGGTTATACTTGTAATTAGTGTCGCTTTTGTTGTTCCTCTGTTGTCTTATGTGGTCGTTTTATTGAGTGGTTCCCAGGAAATAGATCATGCCATACGACTGCAGTATCTAATTGCTTTTGTCCCTCTGTTGTTATTGCTACCTGTATCGGCATTTGGAATAAAGACCCATAGTCTTTCTGTTCTTCCGCTGACCCTTCTTGTGGTTACTATTTTTGTTACTTTTATACTATCGAGTTTGAACGTCTCATTGGGTTTTAAACTTGGGGTATTTCTAGATCAGGGGATTAGTGCCGCTAAGATTGGGGGGCGTGATTTCAATGGTCTGGTTGTTTATATGGTGTATTACAAAACATCTGTATTGCTTGTTTTTCTTATGGCATTTTTCGCCACCAAAAGGAGTTTCAGTGCACTTCTGATTTGCGCTTTTATATCCGTTGTATTAATAATTTCTGCTACTCGAGCTAATGCGCTGATGGGAATGTGGTTGTTTGCAACCTATGTGTATTTCTATCTCAGCGATCGCACTAAAGTGATTTCTTATGTATATGTTATTATAGTCGCACTTTTTGCTTTAGCATTATTTATCCTCAGCTATCAGTACTTTTTCTCATCCGAAGAGGTCTCTAACCAGATAAAAATTGGACACGTTCTTGGCTATGCTGACCACTTCTCTCAAGCCGGCGCTTCACTGATATTTGGTTCTGGAGCTGGAACAGGATTTTATACGCCTGGATACGATAAGCTTATATATTCGTCGGAGTTATCTTATTTCGAGATTTATCGCATTTATGGCTTTCTGTCTCTTCCGCTCCTGGCATTACTTGCTTATCCACTGTTTAAGTTCAGACTCCTGGGCAGAGAGTACACTGTAGCCTGGATTGCTTACTTACTGGTAGCAGGAACTAATCCACTCCTTGTTAGCAGCACGGGGATGATTGCCATTATTGTGATTTACGGAAAGTTGATTCAGAGTATGAAAGAGGATGGGCATTAGGTGACAGATCATTGTCGTGTTGCGGTCCTGATGGCTGTATACAATGGTACCAAGTATATGGATGAACAGATCTCCAGCATACTTGGTCAGTCTGGAGTTAGTGTCACTGTATACGTGAGTGTAGACCTTTCAGATGATGAGTCTTATGCCAGGGTACTCGAGTGGTCATCCCGCGACGCGAGAGTTGTGCCACTCAGTTATGGAGAGAGGTTCGGTGGGGCGGGCCCAAATTTTTTCAGATTGTTTAGGGACGTTAACTTCAATAACTATGATGCTGTTTCATTATCAGATCAGGACGATTGTTGGTTTCCCGATAAGTTAGAGCGCTCACTGTCCTGCCTAAAGGAGTTCTCCTGTGATGTGTACTCATCAAATGTTACAGCATTCTGGCCAGATGGAAGGCGTTTGTTAGTTGATAAGGCTCAGCAGCAGAAGAAGTTCGACCATTTCTTCGAAGCCGCTGGACCGGGATGTACATATGTATTTAGCAGGTCCTCTGCTATTGCTTTAAAGACGTTTATTATTGAAGTTTCAGATAGGCTGAGTAGTGTTTCTCTTCATGACTGGTTGGCTTATGCATTTTGCCGATCACGTGGGTATCGTTGGTATATTGATCCTTGCCCATCCATGTTGTACAGGCAGCATTCTGATAATCAGGTAGGTACGAACACTGGATTGCAAGCTATCGTTAAGCGATTAAATATGGTCAGGGCACACTGGTATCGCAAGCAGGTATCTCAGATAGTGGAACTCGTTTCCCCTGAGCTTAGTAGTAGGATTGATAGCTACTTCTTTCGTCTTCTTAACTTTTACCGTATGAGAAGGAGATCACGGGATGCATTTATCCTACTCCTCCTTTTTATCTTTGGTGTGTATTGATGTCTGATAGCTTAAGAGTGGTTGTAACTGGAGCTAGTGGTTTTGTAGGAGCCAGGTTGCTCTCCACGCTATGCAATTCCGGGAAATTTAATGTTACGTCGATTTTGCGGAGTAGATCATCGTCACATGAGAAAATGTTGGATGAGTTTACGGTAGAAAGTATTGGTCCTCAGACATCTTACGGTAGGTTGTTCGATGGTGTTGATTCAGTAGTACACCTCGCAGCAAGAGTTCATGTGATGAATGAATACTCCGAAGATCCATTGCGTGATTTTCGTGAAGTTAATGTGTTTGGTACCGTTAATCTTGCTAGGCAAGCCGCCTCAGCAGGGGTGAGGCGATTCATCTTTATCAGCTCTGTAAAGGTGTCTGGCGAACGCACAGAGCAAGGCCGTCCTTTTGTGGAAGCGATGCGCGCCAATCCAGAGGACGCCTATGGTCAGTCAAAGTTTGAAGCCGAAGAAGCTTTAAAAGAGATTGCCAAGGAAACCGGGATGGAAGTCGTGATTATCCGTCCACCTCTCGTCTACGGTCCCGGTGTCAAGGCAAATTTCAGGAGTCTTATTAGCCTTTGCAATACTGGATTTCCGCTTCCCTTTGGTTCGATTCACAATCGAAGAAGCCTTATATACGTCGACAATCTTGTAGATTTTATTTTGTATTGTATTAGTCACCCCGCGGCAGCAAATGAAACCTTCCTTGTTTCAGATCGGGAGGATGTATCTATTGCCGCTCTGATATCTCGAATCCGGAAGTTACAAGGCAGAAGGTCTTTCTTGCTTCCTGTGCCGACTAGTTTATTCACTTTTGCAGGTAGGCTTACTGGTAAGACTGAAGTTGTTAGTCGTCTGGTTTCGGATTTATCTGTCGATAGCACTAAAGCAAGCCAGCTTCTTGACTGGACGCCGCCATACTCCCTTGATAGAGGGCTGCAGAATACCGTTGCGCATTATTTACACGAGGAGACATAAGATGTTGCGTTGTTTAGATATAGTTTTTTCAGTCATAGGTCTGGTCGTCGGATTTCCGGTATTGGTTGTGATTTATTTAGTTGGAATGTTCGATACTGGCGCGCCACTGTTTCGCCAGGAGAGAGTAGGTCGTAATCTCAGGCCTTTTGTGTTGGTTAAGTTCAGAACTATGACATTAGATACGGCCTCTGTTGCTAGTCATTTAGCTTCAACCGCTTCAATTACACGTGTAGGTGGTTTTCTGCGTAAGACAAAGCTTGATGAATTACCACAGCTATGGAATGTTCTTAGAGGGGATATGAGCTTGGTTGGTCCAAGACCTAATCTTTTCAATCAGGAAGAGCTGATAAAAGTCAGAAATGAATTGGGTGTTTATAAAGTAAGACCCGGGATTACAGGCCTGGCACAGGTAAGCGACATTGATATGTCCACACCAGATTTACTGGCAAGAACTGATGCAAAGATGATAGCTGAAATGTCTCTTAAAAATTACTTTGTATTTATCTTTCGTACAGTTTCAGGTGCTGGATCAGGTGATCGAGTCGTGAATAAATAGCTACTGAGCGTTTAACACCCAGTCAGGGCAGTCGCCTTGTTTATTGTATCCTGCAGGTGAATCCAACAGTAATTTAACCACATCTTCTACTTTAAAATCATGACATGCTTTGTCGAGGTGATTGAGCAGGTTATGAGTTTCTGGCCAGCTCAACATTATTTCGTTGGCAGTCATGATCCGGGGATGGTCTGTTCCTTCTACATTATCTCCAATCAGAAGTTCTTCATAGAGCTTCTCACCAGGGCGGAGACCGGTGTAGAGGATTTCAATATCTCCTGAAGGGTTCTGGATTGAACGTTCTGTGAGGCCGGAAAGCTTGATCATTTTCTTCGCGAGAGAAGTGATTTTTACGGGCTCTCCCATGTCCAGCACGAATACATCACCACCTTTACCCATCGCACCGGCCTGTATAACTAGCTGCGACGCCTCAGGGATCGTCATAAAGTATCTGATGATGTCGGGGTGAGTCACCGTAATTGGGCCCCCCTCTTTGATTTGCCGGCGGAATAAAGGGACCACTGAACCAGATGAGCCCAAGACATTTCCGAAACGTACCATGCAGAACAATGTATCGTCTTGCCGGCTAGCCAGGGCCTGCAATACGAGCTCCGCAAGCCGCTTGGATGCACCCATAACATTGGTAGGGCGTACAGCTTTGTCGGTAGAAATCAAAACAAATCGTTCGACCCCGGCACTAATAGCGGCTTCTGCGCAGTACCAGGTTCCAAATACATTATTCCTTACGCCTTCGACGACATTATGTTCAACCATTGGAACATGCTTATACGCTGCGGCGTGGTAGACTGTTTGTACTGAAAAGGTACTGAAAATGGTCTGGAGTCGATGCTGTTTCTGAACTGAGCCTAGTATTGATACGATCGGAATATCTGTTTTCTGGTATTCATTCAGCTGATTCAGCTCTTGTTCAATCGCATACAGGCTGTATTCATTTAGCTCAATGAGAATTAACTTAGATGGTCGCGAAGCGATGACCTGTCGGCATAGTTCCGAGCCAATTGATCCTCCAGCACCAGTAATGGCGACGACTTTTCCTTTAATGTTATCCTCTAAAAGGTCTTTATCAGGGGCTACAGACTCCCGACCTAACAGATCTTCAATTTCTACTTCTCTGACTTCTTCAACTCTTGCCTTGCCGCTAATGATGTCAGTCATAGAAGGGGCTGTCAGAACTTCTAATTGCTTTTCGGCCAGTTGTTCGATCAAGTGCTTTCTTTGGGAGGAGTCAGTTCTGCCAAGCGCCAGGAGTACTTTACGTGCACCAGTGTTTTCACAAATTTCTGAGATTGCCCCGGCTGGTAAAACCTTCAGCCCATGGATTGTAGTGTTCTGTTTTGATGGTGAGTCATCAATAAACGCGGACGGTCTGAAGATGTTACTGTTGTGCAGAGCCTGTGCAAGGGCGATTCCCTGGCGGCCTGCGCCATAAATAATGACTGGTTCTGCGGCTACTTTGCCCAACTGCGACACTATGCTACGAATGAATAATCTTGGAATTCCCAGAAGTGCGAAGGCTGTAAATAAATAGATGATAATGCTTGATCGCGGAATGGCGGCGGTAAAAAGAAATGAGGTGGTTCCCAGAGTGGCAGCTGATACTGCTATGCCAGCCCCAAGTGTAGAAAACGCCTTACTGGTCATAAAGCGCACTACCGCACGGTAAAGTCCTATTTTAATAAAAATAGCGATAGTAACGAGTGTTGTTATTCCTAAGACAGGGTAGAGACTTGATTCGATCGGTGGAGACCACGTTCCATATCGTAATGCCATTGCGAGATAGATGGCTACAGGGATTGCGATTACGTCGTAACCGACTGACAAGAGGCGCTTCACCGGACGTGATGCATCAAGAAGAACTTTTATCATCCCGGATTCCTCCAGATTAAACCACTATGAAATGATACCGCTCGGGGCTGTTCAGAACTCGTCCTGAGAAATGAGATGAAGCATAAAAGAAGTGGCTCCCCGAGCTGGACTTGAACCAGCGACCAACGGATTAACAGTCCGCTGCTCTACCGACTGAGCTATCGGGGAACATCTAAGCAAGTGGTTGCTATTATGCCATCAGAAATTTTCAGGTCAACGATTTCTGCTGAAAATCTTTGATTTTTATAAGGTTTTTTTCTTTCGAAGGAGTAGTCAGTCCTTCGAAATCCGTGAAAAAACCGCACCCTTCTGGTCTCGGTACTTTGCATTTTCCCGTTTGTTGTAAGGGCGTTTTGCCGGGTTGCTCAACGTTTCAAATGACATAGCACAGATCACCATGCCCGGGCGCAGGGCCAACGGAAGTTTGCCGTTATTAAAGAACTCGAGCACGATCTGTCCCTGCCAGCCGGGATCGATTCTTCCGGCCGTAACGTGAACCATAAGGCCGAGGCGAGCAAGGGAGCTACGTCCGTCGAGCCAGCCAACGAGATCATCCGGAATCGTCACAGACTCCATCGTTGCGCCAAGGATCAGTTCACCTGGGTGAATATAGAGAGCCTTACCTTCTTCGATCTCGATCTCTTTACTCATGATACGGTCAATATCACGCTCGAGCTGCTCGCGATCCCCGGACAGGTCCAGGTGGGTGACTGAATTATTGCTGAATACACGAAATCTGTGATCAAGGCGGAGGTCGACGCTGATACCTGCGATGGCGTCATCTGCGGGGGCGGGCTCTATGATAATTTTGCCGTCCGCTATTTTCTGTTCAATATCCCCATCGCTGAGTCGCATGTTGTTACCTCGTCTGCGCGCCTGTTGGCGGTGTTTGTCGCGTCAAAGTGTACCGGAGCATCCGTCAGTATGACAGGCTGGTAGCTTCAATCCGGTACTTCAGATCGCCGTCTTTTTTATCACTGAGCCGGATCAGAGGGTAGCCAGGCTGTACCGCAAACCAGGCGTGCAGTTCACGGTCTTTATTCTTGCGGACCTGTTCAATTTTGATGGTGTCGAACTCTCCGGCTGGGACACGGATTTTTTCGCGTTTTATTATGCGGAACCGTTTATCTTTTGTACGCCGGGTTTCGAATACAGGAATAACAAAATCCGTTTCGCCCCGTGACAGATAGAGACTGCCCTGAAGCATATAGGTCAGGTTGTCCTGAATACCTTTTTCCCACTCCCCCTGAATGGTGTTGCCGGACTCAAGGTCTTTAACGATTCCTGGCCCCTCAACGAAGAGCAGAGTGCGGTCGTCATCAGCCACCATACCGGATGCCCGGTAGCGGTATTCAGAAGGAATAATAGTACCGTCCCTATAGGTGAATTCGGAGTATTCCTGCAGTGAGGCAACGCTCGCTTCAGCATTGAAATTCAGTGCCCAGCGATCGGTATCAACCTGGCTCAGGCGTCGGGTGGCATCAATATCGAAACTGAACCAGCCGAGCCTGTACTCGCTGTGGTATTCGATACTGTATGGCGTCAGTCCGGGCACTGGCTCTGCCCGGAGCGAGAAGGGAAGTGTCAGTAATAACAGTGTCAGTAAAAGCTTCGGCATCCGTATCTCCGGCAGTCTGACCCGTCAGACAACTTTTCAGCTTTCAAGTTGCACGCCGGTCACCGGCAGAGGCTGACCATCCATCAGTGCTGTGTTGCCGACCATGGTCAGTCGACCTTCAACAAACCATTTTACAGCGATTGGATATATGATGTGTTCCTGCAACTGTACGCGCTTCTGCAGACTGGTCGCGTCATCACCATCCAGCACCGGGACAACGGCCTGTATTACATTAGGGCCATCATCGAGAATTTCGGTGACGAAATGAACAGTAACACCGTGCTTCTGATCTCCTGCATCAAGTGCTCGCTGATGCGTGTGCAATCCCTGATAGGCTGGCAGGAGAGAAGGGTGAATGTTCAGCATACGGCCTTCGTAGCGGCGGACAAAATCAGGCGTCAGGATACGCATAAAGCCTGCCAGCACGATCAGGTCAGGCGAGTAATCATCAATGGCGCGCATCAGGTTGAGATCAAACTCTTCACGCGAGGTGAAGTTGCGATGATCGATCACCTGGGTTTCCAGATCGCGGTCACGGGCTTTCTGGATTCCAGCAGCTTCAGGAACATTACAGATCACGGCAGAAACTTCAGCATCCATGGAGCCCCGGCTGATCTCATCGGCAATGGCGGTCATATTCGAGCCACTGCCAGAGATCAGAATGACAATCCGGGTTTTTTCTGGCGGTTCAGACGGAAGTGACGCCTGCTGGTCAATCATGCACGGCTTCCCGTGAACTCAACCTGAGCTTCGTCGCCGTTGCGCGGTTGTACTTCACCGATAATCCAGGACTGCTCACCTTCCGCATTCAGGAGTGCAACGGCAGCATCTGTTTTATCTTCCGGCAGCGCGATAATCATGCCCACACCGCAGTTGAAGGTGCGGAACATTTCGTGTGTAGCGACGTTGCCCTGCTGCTGAAGCCAGCCAAATACTTCTGGCCATTGCCAGCTGTTAGTATCGATGACGGCTTTACAGTCTTCCGGGAGAACACGTGGGATGTTTTCCTGGAAGCCACCACCCGTGATGTGTGACAGAGCATGTACTTCAGATGCATTGATCAGCTTCAGCACAGGTTTGACGTAAATGCGCGTTGGGGCCATCAGGGCATCAGCAACCGGCTGTCCGTCGAGATCGGCCGTCAGATCAGCGCCGGATACCTCGATGATCTTACGGATCAGGGAGTAGCCGTTAGAGTGCGGGCCTGACGATGCCAGCGCGATCAGCTTATCGCCGGCTTTGACCTTAGAACCGTCAATCAGATCTTCTTTCTCTGCAATGCCAACGCAGAATCCGGCGAGATCGTAGTCTTCGCCTTCGTACATTCCTGGCATTTCAGCAGTTTCACCACCCACCAGAGAGGCTCCAGCCTGCTCACAGCCAACTCCAATACCGTCGACAACTGCCGCGGCAACATCTACGTTGAGCTTGCCAGTAGCGTAGTAATCAAGGAAGAAGAGAGGTTCGGCACCCGCGACAACCAGGTCGTTAACACACATGGCCACCAGATCGATACCAATGGTGTCATGCTTGTTCAGGTCCATTGCCAGGCGCAGTTTCGTGCCAACACCGTCGGTACCGGAAACCAGAACTGGCTGACGGTATCCCTGTGGCAGTTCGAACAGAGCACCAAAACCACCCAGGCCTGCCATCACTTCAGGCCTGCGCGTGCGTTTAGCTACGCCTTTGATTCGTTCTACGAGTGCATTACCAGCGTCGATATCAACGCCCGCGTCTTTATAGCTCAGGGATTTTTGTTCGCTCATGCCGCTTGTCACAGGGTTGGCCAATGAAAGGCGCGTATTCTAACGATTTGTTCGCCTTCCTGCATCATACAAATGTGACGGTTTCGAAAACCTTTCAATCGTAATGGTTCGCGGTTTTTCAGCTGTTAACACTTTCAGGCGTGCGTGGCACAATACGCGCCCGCATGTGCGTTAAGGATTCTCTGAGTGCGAGTTACGTTTTTTATCCTGGCTATGATCTGGGGTGTGGCGGTCCAGGCCGTCACTGTGAGCGACCTGTATCGCGTTTCTGTCCCGGTTCAGGACCAGACATCGCAGAGTCGTGCTGACGCAGTCACCGCGGCATTCCACAAGGTGTTAGTGAAAGTCTCCGGAACTCGCGAAACTCTGGACAATGCGCCGTTGGCCGATCACGAGAAGCGCGCAGAAAGTTACATCAGCAGCCTGCGTTACGAGCGTCAGCAGGACAGCGGTGAGCTTAGGCTTGAGGTCAGCTTTATGCCCGCACCTCTCCAGAAGTTATTAGGGCAGTCTGGCGCTCCCGTCTGGGGTGCCTCACGCCCGCTGACGGCGCTCTGGCTGGTTGAAGACAGCGGTCAGGGACGCACCCCTGTGTCGCTGGCTAATGAACTGTGGGGCACAGCCGTCAGCTCGGCAATGAACGAGCGCGGCGTCCCTGTCTTGTTTCCTGCCTGGGATCTCGATGACGAAATGGCTCTCCCTCTGGTGAGACTCTGGGGGCTGTTTGAGGAAGATATCAGCCGGGCTGCGGTCCGTTACAGTGCTGATGGATACCTGGCTGGGCGGATACTCTCCATCGGTGATGGGCTCAGCTTTGCCGGTTATAGCCAGTACGGTGAGGAATATATCCCACTGCAGTTTTCGGCCACCAGTATCGAGGAGCTTGTCTCAATGTTGGCCGACCACCTCGCTGAGACTCTGTCAGACCGATATGCTGTGGTTGCTCTGCCGTCGGAGCTCGCGGCCGGCGGTCACGTGATCCGGGTGGCCGGGGTAGATGGCTTCACCGACTACCGCAGATTGTTGGATTACCTGAGCGAGCATGTCGCAATACGAGGAGTCAGAGTGCTGTCATTGCAGGGGAGTGAAATTACCCTGAGCATAGATACCCTGAACAGCTGGGCGCAGGCATGGGATGTCCTGGCGCTGGATCGTAAACTTCAGGAAACAGAGGAGGCCGACAGCTATGTCTGGCTCCCATGATCTCAATCCCTCGGCGCAGCTTACACTGCCCGTCGTAATCCGTGACGATGCCCGCTTCGCTAATTACTTTGCCGGACCAAACCAGCAGATTGTTGAAGCTCTGCAGGCTCAGTGGACGACCCGCGGAGAGCCTATTATTTATCTCTGGGGAGCAGAAGGTACAGGAACCAGTCATCTGCTCCAGGCGGCGTGCCATTATGCCGATGGTTTAGGGCATCAGAGTATCTATCTCCCCCTTGATGAGCTGATCTCATACAGTCCGGCGGTTCTGGAAGGGATGGATCAGTTACCTTTGGTCGCGCTCGATAATTTACAGGCAGTGGCAGGTAACAAGGATTGGGAGGAGGCCCTGTTTCACCTCTACAACCGCATCCGGGACAACCAGAGTCACCTTCTTATGGCTGCAGATCAATCGCCGGTGCATCTGGAGGTCACACTGCCGGATCTTGCTTCCCGCCTCAGTTGGGGCATGGTTTATCAGCTCGAGCCCCTAGAAGACGAAGAGAAAGTGCAGGCACTACTCCTGCGTGCGCGGCATCGCGGCCTGAACCTTACGGATGATGTCTCACGTTTTGTACTGACCCGTGGGCCAAGAGATATGGCAGGCTTGTTTGAAGTACTGGAGCAGTTAGATCAGGCCTCGTTGCGGGCCCAGAGGAAGCTCACCATCCCCTTCGTGAAAGCTGAAATGGGATGGTAAGCAGAAGGCTCAGAGATCAGTTTCTCTGAGCGGTCAGTCCTGGCGATGCAAGCTTCATATAATCCAGAAGGATAAAGCCCGCCTCTTCAAGCATAGCGTCAGCCTCTTCCTTGTCCTGCTTTGCGGCTTCGGCAGTCGCTTCATCGTCTTTTTTATCGACCTCTTCGGCAGTCTGTTCGAGGGTATCCAGCAGCGGCAGGCCCTTGGCTTTACGGCGTTTATTCTCCAGGCCCAGGCGTTTCTCGTCGTTAGCTTCCCGCTCTTTGCGGCGAACAGCTTCATTCAGTGAAACTTCAGTCTTATCACGCATCTCTGATACCAGGTCTTTCTGCTCGCGCATAAAGATAAAGTCTGGATTGTCCTGGATCCGGTTCTCGTGGCGTTCACGCAGATTCGGCAGCAGGCCAGTAACCGGGTTCATTCTGAGCTCTTTGGCCGGACGGATAGTGTCCCATGGCAGCGCCTGTGAGAGGGCACTTTCACCGATTTTGTCTTTGTCGAACAGCGACGGGAAGAGAATATCCGGGATGACGCCCTGATGTTGTGTACTTTCGCCGGAGACGCGATAGAACTTGGCCTGAGTGATTTTCAGCTGTCCTTCCGTCAGAGGCCGTAGCGATTGCACTGTGCCCTTCCCAAAGGTCTGACCACCAAGTATCAGGCCGCGGCCGTAGTCCTGAATCGCACCTGCGAAGATCTCAGAAGCCGACGCACTGAGACGGTTTACCAGAACCGTGAGAGGGCCGTCATAGAGGACTTCCGGATCCTGATCCTGCAGTACCTCGACATTACCGCGGGCACCGCGCACCTGCACCACTGGTCCGGTAGGTATAAACAGTCCGGTAAGTGAAATAGCCTCTTCGAGCGAGCCGCCACCATTGCTGCGCAGGTCAATGATCAGGCCGTCGATGTTGTCTTCTTTCAGTTCTTCGATCAGGCGGCGGACGTCCCGCGTTGTGCTGCGGTAATCCGGAAGATTTTCCATGCGTCCCTGAAAATCGATGTAAAACGTAGGGATGTCGATGACGCCCAGGCGTCGTGTGCTGTCGCCATCTTTCAGCTCAATCACTTCTTTCTGGGCTGACTGTTCCTCGAGTTTCACTTCATCACGCACGATAGAGATGATCTTACTGTCGCTGGTTGCGCCAGAAGAAGGGATGATCTCGAGGCGGACCGTCGAGCTTTTTGGCCCTCGAATCAGATCAACAACTTCGTCGAGACGCCAGCCGATGACGTCGACCATCTCTTCTTTGCCCTGAGCAACGCCAATGATTTTGTCCTCAGGCTCAAGATTAGCGGCTTTCGCTGCAGGGCCGCCGGGTACCAGGCGAACAACTTTTGTATGCTCGTCTTCGGTCTGCAGCACTGCGCCAATCCCCTGAAGGGACAGGCTCATATTGATATTGAAATTCTCTGAATTGCGCGGCGAAAAATACTGAGTATGCGGGTCAAATGTCTGTGTGACCGCATTCATAAAGGTCTGATAGGCGTCGACGGGTTTGCTCTGATGTACCCGGTTGAGCTGATTCTGGTAGCGTTTGGTCAGAAGTTCGATGATTGCCTTGTCGTCTTTACCCGCAAGACGCAGGTTCAGAATGGAGTTTTTCAGACGCTTACGCCAGAGATCGTCGAGTTCGGCAGAGGTGGTCGCCCAGGGCGCCTCTTCGCGGTCGAGTTCAAGCGTTTCGGTATCATCGTAGCGGTAGTCTTTGGCGTTGCTCTTCAGTTCAGAGAGCAGGAACGACAGGCGCTCACTGACGCGCTGTTGAAAGCGGTTGTAGATGACAAACGCGGGCTCCATGTTGCCGCGGCTCAGTGCTTCATCCAGTGAGGTACGGTAACGTTCGAAGCCTTTCACATCACTGGCAAGGAGGTAACTCCGGGTGCTGTCTATGTCGTCCAGAAGCGTATCCAGTACCTGCTCCGACAAGCGATCGTCGAGACGTTTGCGCTCGTAGTGACCGCGCAGCAGGTTGCTCATGATCTGCTGGGTTGTAATCGATTCTTCCCTGGTCGGTTCGAGCGGGGTAAAGGGGGTGCCGGGTTCAATCTCAGGGATGCTGGCGGACGCTCCGAAGGAAATCAGAGCGCACAATCCCAGGATAAGTGAGCGCGGACGGCTCATGCCGGATGTAATCATAGCTTTACCAGATCCTGTGTTCTTTCTGTTTGTATTGCAGTACCGCGGTGGCTATCATGCCGCCGCCGATCAGATCAGTCGCCACAGGCCGGGCCTCTGACAGTCTTTCTGCAGGCGTTACTTGTTTCTATAGTAGAGCCTATTCGAGCGACTGACACCAACTTAATTCCCACCAGACTGTGAAGAATCGTCGTTTTTTACCAGTTTTTGTTGCATCAGGAGTAGTCCGTGGCACGTGTTCAGCTCGATTTACCAGACGTTTTCAGTTTCACCACCCACCTCACTGTGCGTGTCTCTGATATCAACTATGGTAACCATCTCGGCAACGACCGGATGATTTCTCTCCTGCACGAAGCTCGTCTGCGCTACCTGCATTCTCACGAGTTCAGTGAATTCAATATCGGTGGTGTCGGCCTGATGGTGACGGATATCGTCGTCAGCTTTGTCGCTGAATCGTTTGTCGGTGACAAGCTGACGTTCAGAGTGGGCGTGACAGATTTCAACAAATACGGCTGTGACTTTATCTATATGGTGGTGAACGAGAGCCAGGACAAGGTCGTTGCCAAAGCAAAAACAGGAATTGTGTTCTTTGACTACGATGAACGCCGTATTTCCCGCGTTCCTCCTGTGTTTTACGAACGCTGTGCTCCAGATACAACGCCAGTGACAGAATGATCAGGCGTTGCTGAAATACTCCGTAATAAAATCGAGAAATGCCCGGCTCTTGTTGGCCAGATAACGATTCTGCGGGAAAACGACTTTGATGGTGCGCACCGGGATTTCCATCTCTGCAAACAAGCGTACCAGCTCACCGTTCTTCAGGTGTTTCTCTGCAATATAGGTAGGTAGGGCGGTAATGCCCATGCCTGCCAGGCACGCTTCGTATATCAGATCGATATCATTTACCGTCAGCTTGCGCTCAATATTGGCGAGGCTGAAGTTATTCTCTTTCTCAAACTGACGCAGCCAGTTCAGGCGTGCATATTCCGCGTTGGCGACCACCAGGATGCGATGTTTTAGCATATCCTCAAGACAGGCCGGTGTTCCCCATTTCTGAAGATACGCAGGCGACGCACAGATGACGATCCGTTGCTCCGCGACGGGTTTGGCTATCAGGCGGGAATCTTCAAGCGAACCTATACGCAGGGCAAAATCATACCCTTCTTTAACAATGTCGAGTGGGCGGTCTGAAATGTGCAGATCGAAACTGACATCCGGGTATTTGTCAGAGAAGTCATTGAATACCCGCGCCAGTTCACGCCGACCAAAATTAGACATGGCAGTAATACGGAGCCTGCCCTTAGGGGTGTCGTCAAAGTCGGTGACCAGCTTTTCAGCTTCGGTGATTGAATCCAGGATATTTTCGCTGTGCTGATAGAACATCTGCCCGGCTTCTGTCGGACTCACTGAGCGGGTTGTTCGGTTAAGTAGCCGTACCCCGAGGCGCTCTTCCAGTGCGCTGATCTGTTTGCTGACGGCCGAAGGCGTTACGCCGAGTGATTCCGCCGCCGTTGAAAAGTTACGGGCGCGGACAACGGCAACAAAGGTCTGCAATGGATCAATACGGGACATAGTATTAACCTCTCCGACAAAAAGATGCTATCTGAAAGAGAATAATTAACTATTGGGCAATAATAAACCGGTTTTACTCGGACTGTGCTTTTGTTTTCTGAGGTTGCCACAAGTTGATCAGGCCGGCAGAAACGATAAGCGCGGCACCAGCCCAGGTTGTCCAGGCTGGGATTTCAGCCCATATGATCCAGCCCATCAGAGCACCGTAGAGTACCGCACTGTAGGCATACACCCCGACCTTCCCGGTGGGGGCTATCCGGTATGCTTTGGTCAGCGCCAGCTGGCCCAGCGTTGCGACCAGCCCAAGAAGAAGGATCCAGCCCCACAGTTCGTATTCAACCGGTTGCCACGTCAAAGCGGCGCCCGGCAGACTGACTACTGCCGCGATCACGCCAAAGTAGAAGACAATTGTCTGGCTGCTTTCGGTTGCCGACATGCGGCGGATGGTGACTTTTGCAAGCGCTGCCAGGAAAGCCCCCAGCAGTGCGATCAGAGCTATAAAGGTAAAGGCGCTGTCGTCAGGCCTGAGAATGCAGGCTACGCCTGCAAATCCTACAAATACTGCCAGAATGCTATATTTTCCAGCGCGTTCACCCAGCCAGAGAAGACCGATCAGCGGCATGAAAAATGGGCTGGAAAGCTTTACCAGAAAGGCCTCAGTCAGGGGCATATGCCCGAGTGCCCAGAAATAACAGTACATAGCACTGACGCCTACTAATCCTCGCATCAGGTGCCAGTGCCAGACAGAGGTTTTCAGCAGTTTGCTGCCCTGGGTAAGTATCACCGGCATCAGGATGAGCAGTCCCGCAGCATTGCGGAAGAAGACGATCTGTTCTGTTGAGAGGGTGTCGGAGAGGTATTTAATGAGTCCTCCCATAATGGCCAGCAGAGCTTCACCGAGCAGAAGGTAAAAAGCGCCGAGTCTGAGGTCAGACTGCATGAAAAGACTCCGGAAAACCTTGAGGACTGAAAAACCGGCTCCATATACCGGAACAGGGCGGCATTATACGCGCAGTTTCATGCGCTGCATCAAATCGGGCGTTATTGAGATATTTTAAAGTTAATGCTTGGGTAGTTGAAAATTACTAAATTGGCCGCATCTCTGTTGTAAGCAGATATTCCCGGAAAGGGCAGGAGAACGTTTTATGCGTATGGATCGATTGACCACCAGTCTCCAGAACGCTCTGGCAGAAAGTCAGAGCATTGCACTGGGTCAGGATCATAATCAGATTGATACAGTGCACGTACTGATCGCCTTGTTCGAACAGACAGACAGCTCAGCGAAAGACGTGCTGCGCCGTGCTGGCGTCAATGTCGTCGAACTTGAGAAAGCGCTCAGGGCCATCATGTCAGATCAACCTCGCGTCAGTAGCCCGGACGGCAATATTCAGCTCGCTCCTGAACTGGGGCGGATACTCAACCTCGCGGACAAAGAAGCCCAGAAAGGGGGTGATCAGTTTGTCTCCAGCGAGGTGTTTCTGCTCGCCGCACTTGACGACAAGGGAGCAACAGGGCGGGCTCTGAAGGCTGCTGGTATCGACCGGCAGAAGTTGGAACAGGCAATTAAAGACATGCGTGGTGGTGAGAAAGTGACAGACGCAAATGCAGAAGACAGCAGACAGGCACTCAGCAAGTACTGTGTCGATCTGACCGAGCGGGCAGAGGCGGGAAAGCTGGACCCTGTGATTGGTCGCGACGAAGAGATCCGTCGCACGATTCAGGTTCTGCAGCGCCGCACCAAAAACAACCCGGTACTGATCGGTCCTCCTGGTGTGGGTAAAACCGCCGTGGTTGAAGGTCTGGCTCAGCGCATTATCAATGGTGAAGTGCCAGAGAACCTGAAAAACAAACGCATTCTGTCTCTGGATATGGGCGCTTTGTTGGCAGGGGCAAAATATCGCGGTGAATTTGAAGAGCGACTCAAGGCCGTTCTGAAGGACGTTTCGAAAGAAGAAGGTCGTATCATTCTCTTTATTGATGAACTGCACACTATGGTGGGCGCAGGTAAGAGTGATGGTGCGATGGATGCTGGCAATATGCTCAAGCCAGCACTGGCGCGTGGTGAGCTGCACTGCGTAGGTGCAACTACGCTGGACGAGTATCGGGAATTCATTGAGAAAGATGCGGCGCTGGAGCGTCGTTTCCAGAAAGTGACAGTGGATGAGCCAAGTGTTGAAGACTCCATTGCCATTCTGCGTGGTCTGAAAGAACGGTACGAAGTCCACCACGGCGTACAGATTACCGACAGCGCCATTATCGCTGCAGCGAAGTTGTCGCAGCGCTATATCGCCGATCGTCGCCTGCCTGATAAAGCGATTGATCTTGTTGATGAGGCCGCCTCGGTAATCCGTATGGAAATAGACTCCAAGCCTCAGGAGATGGACCGTCTGGAGCGCCGCCTGATTCAGTTAAAGATCGAGCGCGAAGCGTTGCGCAAAGAAAAAGACGAAGCGGCGCGCAAACGCCTTAATGATCTGAATGAAGAGATTAACAAGGCGGGCGCTTCCTACGTTGAACTTGAAGAAGTCTGGAAGAAAGAGAAGGCTTTGCTGGAAGGTGCGAGTAAAGCGAAAGAACTGCTTGAACAGGCCCGCATGGAGCTGGAAGCTGCGCGTCGTGCGGGTGACCTGCAGAAAATGTCGGAACTCCAGTACGGCCGTATTCCTGAACTGGAAAAGCAACTCGCGTCTGCGGCAGAAGCAGAAAACACAGGCACGCAGGAGTTCACCCTGCTGCGAAACAAGGTGACCGAAGATGAGATTGCCGAAGTTGTCTCCAAATGGACCGGCGTTCCTGTCACGAAAATGCTGGAAGGTGAACGTGAGAAGCTCCTGCGTATGGAAGACGTTCTGCATGAATCTGTGGTTGGTCAGGATCAGGCGATCGCGGCAGTCGCCAACGCGGTGCGCCGTTCACGCGCCGGGCTGTCGGACCCGAATCGTCCGAATGGTTCATTCCTTTTCCTGGGACCAACCGGCGTCGGCAAAACCGAATTATGCAAAGCATTAGCAGGTTTTCTGTTTGATAGCCGCGATGCCATGGTGCGTATCGATATGTCGGAATATATGGAGAAACACTCTGTTGCCCGTCTGATAGGGGCGCCTCCGGGGTATGTCGGTTACGAAGAGGGTGGGTATCTCACTGAGGCCGTTCGTCGCAAGCCATACTCCGTCATCCTGCTTGATGAGGTTGAGAAAGCGCATCCTGACGTCTTCAATCTTCTCCTGCAGGTTCTCGATGACGGACAGCTGACTGATGGCCAGGGGCGCCGGGTGGATTTCAAGAACACCGTACTGGTGATGACTTCTAACCTTGGCTCTGACCTGATTCAGACCCTGGCACCGGAGGGTAATTACGAGGTGATGCGTGATGCTGTGATGGACGTCGTGGGTAACCACTTCCGTCCTGAGTTCATCAACCGGATTGATGAGGCAGTCGTTTTCCATCCGCTGGAAAAAGATCAGATCCGAGGGATTGCCGATATTCAGTTACACATGTTGCATGAACGCCTGAAAGAACGGGATCTCGCACTGGAACTGACGGACGCTGCGACTACTAAGCTGGTGGACGTCGGATATGACCCAGTGTACGGCGCGCGGCCGCTGAAACGGGCGATACAGCGCTGGATTGAAAACCCACTGGCTCAGGATATTCTCTCGGGGCGCTTTATGCCGGGAGAAACCATAGTGGCTGATGTGCAGGACGACAGTTTCACCTTCAGCAGTCGCTGAAGCATCCCCTGACAGGCCCGCCCCGGGCCTGTATACTCGGCCGGTATCCGCACTGATACCGGCCTTTTTTATGGAAAGTAAAATGCAAGTCATCCGAGCCACTGTTGTTCTCTGCTGCAGCCTGATGCTGGCGGCCTGTGCAGGTCAGGCAAAGCCTGTCGAACTGTATTCCAAAAACAGCCTTAACTGTGGCGTGATGGCTGGGGTGACCCTGCTGGACCGCGAACTCACCATTAATGCAGGCGAGCGTCCGACTCCCGGGTATGGTGTTGAAGTCAAAGAGCAGACCCGCGATCGCAAAGGGGTGAATATTGCTTACGAAATCAGCAAGCCGGCAGCGGGCAGTATGCTTCCTCAGATGATGACAAGCCCGTGCCGCAGAATCACTTTGCCTGAAGACTGGAAACGTCTCACCGTGACGGACCTTGAAACCGGGCAGAAGTGGGTATTCGAGCAACCCTGACATGGCCATTATTCTGGGCATAGATCCCGGTTCACGTATTACAGGTTTTGGCCTGATTAATACGGTAGGTGCGCGTTGTGAATACATTACCAGTGGCTGTATCCGCACGGGGAAAGGGGAGCTTCCAGAACGTCTGAAGGTCATCCATGAGAGCATCATCACGCTGATCGAAGAGTATATCCCGCAGGAATTTGCCATCGAACAGGTATTTATGGGGCGCAATGCCGACTCTGCTCTGAAGTTGGGGCAGGCAAGGGGAGTCGCCATTCTCGCGGCGACACTGCAGAACCTGCCAGTACATGAGTACGCACCACGAACAATCAAACAGGCGGTCGTCGGCACCGGCGCTGCAGACAAAGAGCAGGTCCAGCATATGGTGCAGCGCCTGCTCAAACTTCCTGGGCTTCCTCAGGCCGACGCCGCCGACGCCCTGGCAATTGCGCTCTGCCATGCCCACACCAACGCCAGTCTGATCAGTCGCGCAGGCCTGAAGACCTTTCGTCGGGGGCGGGCTTCCTGACATTGAGTCCGCGCTGACTTTACTGATAGTCTATGCCCGTTTTTATCTGAATTGTGTGTCTAGCTGAATGATTGGTCGTCTCCAGGGATTTATTCTCGAAAAACAGGCTCCTGAGCTACTTATTGATGTGCAGGGGGTTGGTTACGAAGTCCAGGCACCGCTCTCTACGTTTGCAGTGTTGGGCACTATTGGCGCCCCTGTCACACTGTATACCCATCTCGCGATTCGCGAAGATGCGCACCAGCTTTACGGTTTCAGCGATAAAGAACAGCGGACTTTATTCCGGACTCTGATCAAGGTCAGTGGTGTCGGGCCGAAGCTGGCGCTGGCGATTCTTTCCGGTATGGACGTGAACGCGTTCGCTTCCTGTGTTCACAGTGAAGATGTTAAGTCTCTGACCCGGTTGCCAGGGGTGGGTAAGAAAACCGCAGAGCGTCTGATTGTTGAAATGAAAGATCGCCTGAAAGAGTGGCAGGCGCCAGCACCTCTGTGGGCTGCTGCAGATGCAGCTGACAAGCAAACCCAGGATCAGCTGATACAGGAAGCGGAAAGTGCCCTGATCGCGCTGGGTTACAAACCGCAGGATGCCTCCAAAATGCTGATCAGCGTGGCTGACCAGTGTACGACCGCAGAAGATATGATCCGACAGGCCTTACGCAATACCATGGGTGGCAAATGATCGAGACAGATCGCTTTATCTCCGCAGCCCCCCAGATTGGCGAAGAAAAGCAGGACCGCGCAATTCGACCCAAAATGCTGGCCGATTACGTGGGGCAATCGCATGTGCGGGAGCAGATGGAGATTTTTATTGGCGCTGCCCGCGGACGCGGTGAAGCACTGGATCATACTCTGGTGTTTGGCCCTCCGGGCCTGGGTAAGACAACCCTGGCCAATATCATCGCCGAAGAAATGGGCGCACAGATCAAATCAACGTCAGGTCCGGTGTTGGAAAAGGCGGGAGATCTCGCCGCCATGTTGACGAGCCTGGAAGAAGGCGATGTTCTGTTTATTGATGAAATCCATCGTCTTAATCCTGCAGTTGAAGAAGTTCTCTATCCGGCGATGGAGGATTACCAGCTGGATATAATGGTGGGTGAAGGCCCGGCCGCACGCTCGATCAAAATAGACCTCCCTGCGTTTACTCTCGTAGGAGCCACGACCAGAGCTGGCCTGCTTACGTCTCCGTTGCGTGACCGTTTTGGTATCGTTCAGCGACTTGAGTTCTATAACGTTGCCGATCTCAGTCATATTGTCAGCCGTTCGGGCCGGCTCATGGGACTTGAGGTTGATGACGAAGGCGCGACAGAAATTGCGCGCAGGGCGCGAGGCACTCCGCGTATTGCGAATCGCCTTTTGCGCAGGGTCAGAGACTATGCAGAAGTAAAAGGAGAAGGCCGGGTGACTAAAGACATCGCGGACCTGGCTCTGAATATGCTCAATGTTGATGCACATGGTTTCGATCACATGGATCGTCGTCTGCTGCTCACGCTTCTGGAAAAGTATGACGGTGGCCCTGCAGGCGTCGACAGCCTGGCAGCCTCTATCGGAGAAGAAAGAGATACGATTGAGGATGTGCTGGAGCCGTATCTGATGCAGCAGGGGTACATCACCCGCACCCCGAGAGGCCGGGTAGCGACCCGCATGGCTTACCTTCACTTCGGTATTGATTTGCCTGCCAGACTCGGAAAGGATGATGAATCTGTTTGAATGGCCCGTGCGTATTTATATTGAAGATACTGACGCTGGCGGTATCGTTTACTACGCAAATTATCTGAAGTTTTTTGAGCGTGCCCGCAGTGAATGGCTTCGGGCCGCTGGATTTAACCAGCACCGTCTTATGGAGCAGGGGCTCAGGTTTGTCGTCCGTGATCTGTCGGTGAAGTATCGCCGCCCAGCGCTGCTTGATGAAGAAATCATTGTCACTGTCAGCCTGGATGAGATATCGAAAGCCGGAATGACATTGAACCAGACGGCCCTGCGCCGGTCTGATGGAACAGAAGAAATTCTGGCAGAAGCTACCGTGCGTGCTGCCTGTATTAATGAAGCAGGGCGTCCAGTGGCGATTCCTGCAGACGTCGCCGAACAGTTAACCCCGAAATAACCCGAGTATTGCCGGAGCAATCGTGAACGAATCCATGTCTATCCTCAATCTGATCCTTAACGCCAGTTTCGTCGTGCAGCTGGTCATGCTGATGCTGATTGCAGCCTCTGTTGTCAGCTGGATCATCATCGTCCAGCGTGGTCGTTTACTGTCAGCGACTCACAAAGAACTGCGTGCCTTTGAGGAGCGTTTCTGGTCGGGTATTGATTTTAATGAGCTGTATCGGGAGTGTAAGGCACAGCCTTACACCAGTGCTGCAGAGAATGTATTTATGGCAGGGCTGAAAGAATTCAGCCGTATGCGGCAGCAGAACACCAGTGACCCGGATGCGGTTATGACCGGTGTTCAGCGTGCACTGCGCGTTGCGATTACCCGCGAAAGTGAAGAGTTGGATAATCATCTGCCACTGCTCGCGACCATTGGTTCAACCAGCCCGTATATCGGTCTGTTTGGTACGGTGTGGGGCATCATGCATTCTTTCCATGGTCTTGCGAGTGTTAAGCAGGCGACGATCGCCACGGTAGCGCCGGGTATTTCAGAGGCTCTGGTTGCCACCGCCATGGGACTGCTGGCCGCAATTCCTGCGGTTATTTTCTACAACCGCTACGTGGCGACGACCGATAAAATCAGCACGGGCCTGACCACCTTTGCTGATGAATTCAGTTCGCTGCTGTACCGCCAGGCGCACAAAATGCACCAGTCTGTGAAGGCAGGTGCGGAGTCTCACTGATGGAACCGATTCAACAGCAGGGCCCAAAACGCCGGCCAATGGCTGAGATAAACGTCGTGCCTTATATCGACGTTATGCTGGTGTTACTGATTATTTTTATGGTGACTGCCCCTATGCTGGTGCAGACCGTGCCAGTTAACCTTCCCGATGTAGATTCCACGCCGACAGATATTGATCCGGACGACTCCACACTGATTATTTCTGTAACCAGCGACGGGGCATATTTTATTGAGCGCGATGAGGAAGATCCGCAGTCGATGAGTCTTGCTGACGTGACGTCTTACGCATCGAAGCTGATGACCGCACAACCGCAGACCCGGGTCATGATCCGGGGCGATCAGGGAGTGCCTTATGGGCGGGTGGTGCAACTGATGGGGAATCTCCAGGGCGTTGGCATCAGCAATGTTGGTCTGGTGACAGAAGCACCTGATCCGGAGGCACGTCGCTGATATGAGCTGGCGTCATCCCGGTAGTTACAAGCTTCCGGTTCTTGTAGCAATTCTGGTGCATATTGTCGCGATCGCGCTTCTCATCGGTGAGTGGCGCCGCGACGCGCAGGTCATGCCAGAACCTGTACCGCCGCACATGGTTGCGAATGTGGTTCAGACAGAGAACAAGGCAGTAAAGGATCGAGAACTGAAGAAGAAACTTCAGGAACAGGAACGACTTCGTCAGGAAAAACAGGCGCGCGAGCAGGCCGCCCGTGAAAAAGCGGCTGCGCAGAAAGCCGCCAGAGAAAAGGCGGCAAAAGAGAAAGCTGCAGCGGATAAAGCGGCCAGAGAGAAGGCCGCAAAAGAGAAAGCGCTGAAAGAAAAGGCCGCAGCGGAAAAAGCAGCCAAAGATAAGGCGATCAAAGAAAAAGCGGCGGCTGAAAAAGCAGCGAAAGAGAAAGCGGCTGCTGAAAAGGCCGCGCGGGAAAAGGCAGAAGCCCAGGCTGCAGCAAAAGCCGCTGCCGAGCAGGCACTGATGGAGCAGTTGGCCATGGAGCAGGCAGAAGCGGAAATCCGGCGCCAGGAAGAGCAGGCTCGTCAGGCTGCGGCGGCCGAAAAAGCAGCTCAGATGACAGCGGAGTATCAGGATCTTATCCGTGCTCAGATCGAATCTCAGTGGAGTTATCCACCCAACGTCACCCGTAATCTGGAAGTAGAAGTACGCCTGGTTATGGTGCCAACGGGTGAGGTGATCTCCGCCAATGTAGTAAAAAGTAGTGGTCATGCCGCATTGGATCGCTCCGTAGAGCAAGCCATCATGAAAGCCTCGCCATTACCTGTTCCAGAAGATATTCGGGTGTTCGAAAAGAATTTCCGCACCCTGACAATGAAATTCCGTCCGGAGAATGCATCGTGGTAAACAGAATTATTCTGTCGCTATTGGTATTACTGTCGCTCAATGCACAGGCTGAACTGGTGATTGAAGTCACTCAGGGGCGCCAGAGTGCGATTCCGATCAGTGTTGTTCCTTTTGAATGGACCGGAGCCACCAATCTCCCTGAAAACATCAGCGCCATCATTAACAATGATCTGGGCTCATCCGGCTATTTCCGGACACTGGATACTCAACTGATGTTAAGCAAACCGGTGCGCCCGGAAGAAGTGGTGTATACAGACTGGCGCCGTATGAAGCAGGATTTCATCGTCGTCGGACGGATCAGCGCCGATGAAGCCGGGTATGCGATTGAGTTTCATGTGATAGACGTTCACCAGCAGATCGAGCTACTTCATCACCGGGTGAAAGGGCGGGCAACTCAGTTACGCGATCTCGCGCATTATATCAGTGACTTTATCTTCAAACGTCTGACGGGTATCGACGGTGTTTTTTCCACCAAGATGGTTTACGTGACCACGAACAAAGAGAGAACCCGCTTCAACCTGAACTTCGCTGACGCGGACGGCGCGCGTGAACAGCTTATCTTTAAGTCCTCACATCCGATTCTTTCTCCCGCCTGGTCTCCGGATGGTAAGAAGGTCGCCTACGTTTCGTTTGAGAACGGTCAGAGTGAAATCTTCTTTCAGGAACTGAGCACTGGTCGTCGTGAGAAAGTCATATCATTTGATGGTTCCAACAGTGCACCTTCTTTTTCACCGGACGGAACCAGACTGGCATTTGTACACTCTAATGCCGGCAACCCCGATATTTATGTCATGAATCTGAACACCCGTAAGGTGGAACGCCTTACAACCCACTATGGGATTGATACAGAACCCCAGTGGATGGCGGACGGACGACATATTCTGTTCACATCAAGCCGTGCGGGCGGTCCGCAGATTTACAAACTTGACAGTGAAACAGGGTCAGTGAAGCGCGTAACCTTCGAAGGAAGTTACAATGCCCGTGCAAGGATGACTGCTGATGGCCGTAAGATGGTGTACGTACATGGCAATGGCGACAGTTTTCATATCGCTTCTCAGGAAATGAGCAGCGGGCGTGTGAGGATATTGACCCGAGACACGAATTTGGACGAATCGCCTAGTGTTGCGCCTAACGGAAGTATGGTAATTTATGCGGCAACTGAAAATGACAGAAGTATTCTGGCGGCTGTATCCGTTGACGGAGAGGTAAAATTCCGGCTTCCATCCAGATATGGGGATGTCCGTGAGCCAGCCTGGTCTCCGATATTGAATTAAACAAAGAACTACCTATTAACCTCAATTTGGGAATATTGATTATGCAAAAGACAGCTCTGTACAAAGCACTTGGTCTCGCTTTCAGCGCCATGCTGGTAACCGCATGTGCAAGCAACAGCGACCTCGACGAGGGTGCAGGCGCTGCCATGACTGCAACTGAGCAGCAGGCAAACGAAGCTGGCGACAGCGCAACTGCAGGTGTTGAGTCTGCATCTCTGCAGGGCGAGTCTCTGGCGTCAGATGCCAACACCGCTGCTCAGAAAGCATTGCTGGACATCACCACTTTCTACTTCGCGTTTGATCAGTCTACGATCAAGAGCGAAAGCAAAGCAGCTCTGACTGCTCACGCTTCTTACCTGGCAGCTAACAAAGGCGCCCGTGTTGTTCTGGAAGGTCACGCAGATGAGCGTGGTACTCCTGAGTACAACCTGGCACTGGGTGAGCGTCGTGCGATCGCAGTACGTCGTTTCCTGATGGCTAACGGTGCTGCTGATGGTCAGATCAAAGTAGTTTCTTACGGTGAAGAGCGTCCTGCTGCAACTGGTCACACTGATGACAGCTGGGCGAAAAACCGTCGCGTAGAAATCAAATACCAGAGCCGTTAATGAAACGGCAGGTCCTCACTCTGACGCTGGCAGCGATGGCTGCCAGTGCCAGCGCTGATGACGGCTGGGTCTCAGTAGGTGCTACCCGTGTGGTAGCACCTGCCTCTCCTCAGGTTACACAACCTTCCTCGCCGGCACTTCCTTCTCAATCTGTTGTTGCTCAACTGCCCGTCGATAATTCCGGGTCGGGTAATCTTGTCAGCGAGCTGCTGATGCAGGTCGAGCAGATGCAGAATGAAATCGCGACTCTGCGTGGTCGACTGGAAGAGCAGGGCGCCCGACTTGAGCGTATGGAACGCGAGCAACAGGATCGTTATCTTGATCTTGATGGTCGTGTATCGTCGCTGATGTCGGCAAGCTATGCAGATACTGGTGCAAATAAAGCGCCTGTGACCGAGGCATCCACCCCTGATGTGGGTAAGCCTTCACCTGCAGATGCCTACAAGTCCGCGATGGAGCTGGTTCGCGCCAAAAAATTCACCGAAGCCGGTGCGGCGTTTGACAGCTTCGCAGAGACTTACCCCGAGGCGCCGTTGCTCGTGAATGCTCTTTACTGGTCGGGTGAAGTTAACCTGGTTGAAGGGCACCTGGATGTGGCAGAGGCTCGTTTCCGTCGGGTTATGACGGATTTTGCCAGTCATACCAAAGCTGCTGATGCTACCTACAAACTGGGCGTTACCCTGCATAAGGCCGGGAAGAACGCAGAGGCACGGCAAGTGCTCCAGTCTGTCATTGACGAGTACAGCGGCTCTGCTGATGGGACTGTGGCGCTCGCCACATCGTATCTCAAAAAAGTTCCGGTGGAATAACCCCCGCCGGATCCTTCTCTTTCCTGTCTTCTGACTTCCCTTGTAGCATGACTTTCATGGCAGCCAGTTGCGCTAACCCTATGAATCTTAAACTTTTTTGAAAAAAAGGGTTGTCACGAAAAAAAATATCAGTAATATACGCGGCTCCTTCGGGTCGTTAGCTCAGTTGGTAGAGCAGTTGGCTTTTAACCAATTGGTCGCTGGTTCGAGTCCAGCACGACCCACCACTTCCACACGTTAAGTGGCATAAGGACTTAAGTTGCTGAATTTGTTGACATTTTCAAAGTATTCTTTAGAATGCACAGCAACTGGGGGTCGTTAGCTCAGTTGGTAGAGCAGTTGGCTTTTAACCAATTGGTCGCTGGTTCGAGTCCAGCACGACCCACCACTTATTCCGAAAAAGCTGAAGAGAAATCTTCAGCTTTTTTTTTGCTCCTCAGACAGGCGCTACATCTCCACGCGCTCTTCATCAGTGATGAACCTGCCTGATTTCTTCCAGTAGTTTCCCGGCGCGAGCCTGGTAGTCATTGTCTGTCTGAGACAGCTTGTTGAGTATACCGAACGCGCAGTCATCACGGTGCTCCCGTCGCAGCAGAATGGCATCGTAGTATCGGTATCTTGGTACTTGCCTGTATTCTGGCGAGACATCATCGAGCAGTGTCCGCGCCTCGGAGTTTCGTTTCAGCGAAATCATTACCACCGCCAGCTCGAGCTTGCAGGCATCGTCTTCCGGACTCAGCCTCAGAATCGCCGAAAAGTGCTCTATAGCCTGTGCTGTATCCCCCTCAGAGAGGTCAACAAGTGCGAGGTGGCGTCTGGCATTGGTATCCGTCGGATTGAGGGTTATCGCCCGGTTGAGAGCGCTTCGTGCATCGCCCAGATTATTCATCAGAAATGAGGCAATACCCGACTGTGCCCAGGCTTCGCTCTGGGAGGCGTCCAGTTGTATTGCCATGCGATACTGGCGTTGCGCTTCTTCAAAGCGTTTCTGAGCGGCCTGAGCGATTCCAAGGCGGACATAGAAGGCACTGTGGCCCGGTGCGAGGCTGACCGCTCTCTGCGCGGCATACTCCGCTGTGGTGTAATCACCGGCCAGTACCCGGAAGCGCGCGAGGGTGTCCCAGGCAATGGCGTTTGCCGGGTCCAGTTTTACCGCCTCATCGATGTGCTGCATCCCTTCGTTTACGTCCCCTGTAGCGATCAGCACCTGCCCAAGGTTGCAGTGAGTCATTGAAGACTGCGGATTAATGGAGAGGGCAGAGCGCAGATGTATTAATGCGGTAGGCCAGTTCTCCTGCTGCGCAAACAGAAATCCAAGGTTATTGTGGGCACTGGCATTGTCCGGGTCCTGATCAAGAACGCCGCGAAAGCACTGTTCAGCGTGCCCTGTTTTACCCTGCGACAACGCAGAAACGCCTTCATGAAGTAGTTCAGAGGTCATGGTCAGGTAATCCTTGATATCAGACCTTTAAGCAGGTCATTGGTGTTGATGTCGGGTACTTCGAATTCAATATCATCGGTCGAAATATCGAAAGGCTCGCCTTCGTGGTAGTGAACGGGCATTTTAATTCCGAAACGATAATCAGAGCCGAAGGTATAGGACGCAAACTGGAAGCGATCATCATATACGCTGAAACCAAATACCCGGACACTGACATAACCGCCAATATCAAAGGTAAAACTCGGTTGCGCATAGACTGAGAGATTGGCTGTCAGGTCCAGTCCGGTGGCGGGAGTCCAGTCAATGTGTACCCCGGCTTCTGCCGCTCCGGAAATTCCGAGTGTGCCACCGATATCGAGGCCCCCTGTGGCACTCGCACCTGTGATGCCCAGTCCGATACCTGCTCTCACTGACAGGCGCAGCCCCGCATCAGCAGGCACTTTAAGATGTGCGTCACCTGTGACTTTGGTGTCTTCTTCGCGTGCGGGGTTGTATTCAATTCCGATACGCAATTCGTCGATAACACCAGGGCCAATGCCGGCCGTTGCACTCAGGCCACCGCCAACTTCGGCAACGATTCCAGGAATGATGGGTGCCTGAACGGCGATGCTGAATATGGATTTATTAATTTCTTTTCGTGCAAAAATTTCCAGTTCGTCGGGAATGCCAATCTCACCAGACACAGTGACTTCACCATCAGGATCGAAACGGACACCCGCGGTTCCCTGCAGCCAGGGGGCAATCTGTATCGTCGCAGATCCTGAGCCGTACACCAGTAATTCACCACCGGGAAGGGGATCTCCTGAGGGTTGGCCATCTTCACCGACGGCACGGTTGCTTATTCCCACCATGACACGCCCGGACAGCATGCCACGCTGAAAAGCGCCGCTGAACTCTGCTTTAAAGCCGCCGTCTTCGTAACCAACGGTCAGTTCGGAATCGATGCCGGGAATTGCCGGCTGCGCCGTACCTTCACCACTGACTTTCCATTCCTCTCCCTGTTTATTCACTTTAACTTCGATGGAGCCGGAACGGATGGCAGGGTTTGCTGAAAGTTGCAGGCTACCACCTATGGTCAGGCCTTCTTCTTCAGAGTAATCGACTGTCAGCCCGGCCTGCTGGACTCCGGGAATATCAGGGTCGACAGTGCCTTCTGCAGAGAAATCTCCCTCTTTATATTCCATAGATAGATTTGCTGCCCGTATACCTTTGATTTTTCCTGGGTTATCTATACCAATTTCACCCCGGCCTCCCAGTTGATCTTCCTTGTACCAGAGTTCAATACTTGCCCGGTCAAACAGCTTGCTGTCGAAATCAAATCCACCCTCTAAAGCAAATCCCCCCTGAGTACTGGCTGCAGCTCCCAGATAGCCGCTACCAACTTTATCTACAGAAAAATCAGCGCGTCCTTCTATTCCAAGGCCTCGCTCCGTGCTGAAGAATACCGTCAGGTCACAGTTGTCTACAGTAAAGGGTGAAGGTACGTTTAATTCTTCCAGAGAAAATGTTTTGTACACCTGAACTTCAGTCCCGCTGATTCGAATTCGGACATCTGCCTGACTTATCAATGGGACCGTTGGCAGGACGCGTCCGTCGGCCTCGAAGCCAGCCGATGACAGAGTAAGAGAGTCCAGCTCTATCGGGCTCATGCCTGGAAGACGGAGGCTATTGCGTATTCCGCGGGTGTAACTGCTCGACTCAATGTACCCGGCATTCATGCCAGGTAGCTTCTTCACGTTCCAGTCCTGATTTGGATAATCAGGTGGTGTACCAACTTGCCGGTTCGCTGCTGTCTTTGCTTTGAACGCACTGATCGTCAGTGTGCCCAGATTACCATTCGTGACAGTTTGCAGGGGTGCCCAATTAATCAGGTCAACTCTTGGGATCCAGTTATCTTTTGGGGTGCTTATATCTGGAAGCGGGGTTCCTCCCTGTTCCGATGGATAAATAATAGGGGGCCCTCCTGCGCCTACCTGTTGGCGCTCAGCCTGGGTCATAGGTTGTAATTTTTGAACATGCTTGCCAGTGGTAATATCAGACAGTGACCAGTATCGACTACCATTTGCCGAGCCATCATGGGGAAGAGTCCAATCAAGTCCCCCAAAACTAACCTGATGCGATCGCTTAACTTTGCTCCAATTGGATTCTGTCGGTAGAGAAGCGTTCGGGTACTCTGTCGTTAGAGCTCCCAGTGTGCCTTTGATCTTTTCCCGGATTTCAGCTGCAATGGCTCTGCCTGCTCCCATATTGGCGTCACCTTCGAGAAGTTCGTAATTATCCTTATCGTCCTCACCATTTAGCTGCATCTCAAGAATATGGTCGACCTGAAAATTGGTGCCTTGTCCTGAATCATCCCATATGGGTATTTCAAGTCGCGTTTTAATATCTTCTGGTTTTCCGAATAGAAGCATCTGAGAATTATCTGAATGCTTAAAGAAATAAAAGGTCTCACCTGTCGCCTGATCAGTTTCGGCGGCTCCAGCTTGACTGGCCTGGGTGGTCATTGTATTTAACCTGGAGGTTGCAGATGTAGCTACCGCTTCTCGGAATTTTGTCGTTTGGGTAGTTCGTGGGCGCCGTCCCTTTCTTATATTAACCGTTGTTCCGAACAAGCTGCTGTTTCTGTTCTTCAGTGCGGGGACATTCAACTTGGGAATACTGAGTTTCTTAGCTCCGGGGGTTTGATCAATGACCGCTCCAGCAAAGGTTCCTGCACTTACAGTATATTGGTTACCTGTGGACTGCCGATTTCCAGTGCTCTGGGAATTTCTGTAGATCTTCCGCGTTACAGACTTCCCCTGTTGGACGACGTGGGTGAGTTCGTGGGCGATCAGTTCCTGTCCGCGCTCTGAGTCAGGATTAAATTCACCATTAGCAAAATAAATATCATTGCCAATAGCAAATGCGCGGGCATTCAGTTCTTTGCAAAGCTCATCTGCCTGCATATCCGAGTGAATGACAACCCCTGAGAAGTCTCTGCCAAACTGTTGTTCCATCTGGTTGCGAATTTTCTCGGGGAGCTGCTGACCATTTCCTCGGGTCTGTGCAATCCGGGCTTCGACGGCATCAAGCTCAGACTCATTATTTTCACTTTCCTGTTTGGCTTCACTTCTCCAGGCTTTTGTCTGAACGGCTTCCTCTTCTTCCTGGCGGTAAAGTTTGGTCTGCGCTTCTTCCTCTTCAGCCCTGAAGAGTTTTGTCTGAACGGCTTCCTCTTCTTCCTGCCGATAAAGTTTTGTCTGTGCTTCTTCTTCCTCAGCTCTGAAGAGTTTTGTCTGGATGGCTTCCTCTTCTTCCTGACGATAAAGTTTAGTCTGCGCTTCTTCCTCCTCAGCTCTGAAGAGTTTTGTCTGAACGGCTTCCTCTTCTTCCTGACGATAGAGCTTAGCCTGAGCCTCTTCTTCCCCAGCCCGTTTAATTCCTGCCCCCGTACTACCAACGCTGCGAGCAGCTGTGGCAATCTGGTTATTTCCGGATGAAATATTACGTTTTACATCAGCGGCGACGCGATCCGCCTCTTTTTCTTCACTGTCGCCGGGATCGCTAACCTGCATCTTTTTTTGTAACTTCTTTTGCAGATAAGCAGGCTTCCTGGCCTTATCTGAAGACTTCCGGCGAGCAGGAGTTGCTCCGGTCGCTTTTGAGGGCTTCTTAAGCGCTTTAGATTCCATGCTCGCCTCCGAGGTTCTGTAGTGCGGCTGGCAGACTGCGCCCAAGCTTCTGGTATTCACGACTGATGGCCGTAATCAGTACAGCTGCAGAAATGGCCTCAGTTTGACCTGCCTGATGTGCGGCGGCGGTAAGGACGGCATTACGAATCTGTCCACCCGCAAGATCAGTGTGGCTGGCAAGGCTTCGCAAAATGTTGTCGTCGGGCGAACGGTCGCCCAGGTGGCTTTTCCACAAGGCCAGGCGTTCGTTAAATCCAGGCAGGGGGAAGTCGATGATAATTTCGAGCCTGCGGTTGAAAGCAGGATCGATCCGGTCTTTATGGTTCGTGGTGAGGATGACAATGCCCGGATGGCTTTCAATTCTGGACAGCAGATAATTTGTCAGATTATTTGCGAAGCGTTCGCCACTGCTACGGGGATCAGTTCGCGTCCCGAAGACAGAGTCTGCTTCGTCAAACAGCAGAACGCAGTCTGCAGCTGCGGCTTCATCGAGCAGGCGGCCGAGGTTCTTTTCACTCTCACCAATATATTTGTTCATCACTGCTCCCAGGTCGACCCGGTATAGCGGTGCAGCCAACTGACTGGCTATGTAACTGGCGGCGAGTGTTTTGCCGGTACCACTGTCACCCACGAATAATGCTCTTACACCTGTGTTTTCGGTCGCTTTCATACTGGACCCCAGAGAAGACCACAGAGATTCCCGGTTTCTGGCGCGATGAATCAGCTCATGAATCTGTGACGTGATCAGAGGAGGAAATACGACGGCTCCTTCTGGCACAGAGCGGGTAATCAAGTGTCCGAGTTGCGACATCGAGCCGGTGGACACGTGATTACGTAAACTCCTGATGATGTCGCGATAATTGGTCTCTTCACAGTGTGTATATTGTTCAGCAAGCTTTTTGGCGAGTTCGCGGATTGTCGGTCCACTGAGGCGTGCATGTGCTGCCATGTCTCTGGCGATCTCGGTGTCCTTCAGACCCTGTTGCCAAAGACGTAAGCGCTGGTCCTGCGCTGGTACGGATATGTGAACGTCTACGCCTCGGGTTCCAGAAATACTGGCGTATTCCCCGGTAATCACAATCAGCTTCTGATCTCCCTCAGGAGGGCGTATCAACGTACTTTCACCGGGCGAAGGTGCAGCAGACGTCACAACTACCCACTCGGCCAGTTCGCTGGCTATTCTGAAAGAAGGGTCTTCATTCCATTGCTTGCTGCTGGCCTCGATGGCTTTGAGTCCCAACAGTTTTGCAATTTCGGCAGCCAGGATGCTGCGACCGCTGTTGAGTTGTCCGCGCAGGATAATACTCTGATGATCGTTCAGATCAGATGACAGCCGGGGAAGGGCGGTCTTTACGCTGTCGGGTAACAGGTCACGTTGACCAGAATTAATAAAGCGACATCCAGGCCAGGCGCGTTCCGAGCCCCTTAACAGGCTCCAGAAATTTCTGTTTATCTTTAATGATTGCAAGGGCAGTGGGCCTTCTCCCTCAAGCGTGAGGATTTCCTGTTCGATAAGCTCACTGCTTTCAATATCTAACGCATCCCAGTACGCGCTCTCGGGGAACAGAGCCTGAGCAATATCCGTTGCCAGATGGACGCTAAGGTATCCCGTATGTCCAGGCTGATGTAATTCCGCGAGCTGAAATGAAACTGCCGCGTCGCTTTCTGCCAGACCTGCAAGAAAAAGAATAAAAATCTCAGGGGCAGAGTATTTCTGAGTGCGTATCAGGTTTGCAGCGGGGCCTTCTGATTCCTGGTCTGATATTTTGGAATACCACTCCCTGAATGACGAAGTATCTGATGAGTCTTCCGGATCGAGCAACTTCAGATACAGTTCAAAACCTGTCAGCGCCCATTCTCTCAGTTCGGGAAAGGCCGGAGTCCGGGCTTTAATGAAGGCGAGATCGTTCATGGCACTCCCCCTGTTAAGGCTGTGATCGTCCCGGAGAGTACCCGGGTTCAAAGTTAATACGGACGACCTGTCCCAGCCAGGGCAGCCAGCCTGGTGTGTGATCCAGACCGGCGAGGCGTAGCTCTACACTGGCGGATTCTATCGCTGCGCTTATGGTGATCTGGTCGGGTGTGTCACGGATGTCTGCGTGCAATTCGAACAGATCTGAATTCCAGAGTTCATCACCGTAAAATTCTCTTCCTGTTTCGAGAAGTCGCCCCTGATCAGGCAAGGGAACTGATAGCATTGAAGGCTCCAGGCCGGCCTGTGCCCTGATAAAGTCGTAAACAGGGTCGGTGCAAAACAGTTCTGGACGCTCCAGAAGTTCTGCCAGCCCCAGCAGCCAACACCAGCCATTGGGCAATTCAGCCCATTGCTCTCTCATCAGGTTCTGGATTGGCGTGCGGTTGAGAAAATTCAGCAGAAAGAAAACGCCCGCGCGACGACTGAAAAACTGTGGGTAGGAGATTTCATCAATGGAGTTCAACCATTCTGGCAAAGCCAAGGGCTCATTTTCTGATTCTTCTGCTGCTTGCTGGTGTGAGGTATGCCGTTCAGAATAAGTGGTGTCAGAAGGTGGGGATAGTGTCGAGTCCAGACTGATGGTTGCCCGTGGATGCACAGGCGCTGTTCCAGGTTCGTTCTGTACAGAACGAGGAGAGGCATCGAAGCCCTCACCAGCTAGCTTTTCCGAGCGTTCTGATATGTCTGGCAGACGACTGTCGTTTGAGCGGTACTCGACGAACTGTCTATTTGTATCAGCTTTAAAGTCGGCAGGGCGTAACAGCGTCAGGCCTAACACAGAAAGTATTTCATCAGGGCTTTGTAACAGCATCAACGGCAAAAACTGCTGAGCGAGGATAAAAGCAATCAGGTAGCAGTGTTCGATACTGCATTGAGGCAGCGAAACCTGCCTGCGCCATTGTTCTGCCAATGCGCGTGGAATATGACGGTTAATTGTCTGGAGTATTTCAGGAGATACTGGGTGATGAGCACTTCCCATAATCCTTTCTGTTGGGTGGGAGTAACCCAGACTTGCAGTCACAGTGGCGAGAATAGCGACGCAGTCGTCACCCGAGAGTTGTTGCATGAACTGCGCAACCTGATTCCGTTGACAGAGTATCGATAATGCATGACCGACAGAGGCTGGAAATTCTTCACAGATCTGACGTATCGCTGCACTTCGGGGCTGGTGCTGGTACTGATGCCACTTGCGCCAGTACCAATGTCGGACAAGATCTCCACGTGCAGCATCAAGAAGGAGTTCGGCGAGCATCGTACTCTGGCATGAGAAACTTTTTGCATTATTTCCAAAGTCGTGATTTTCGATGTGCTGACGGGCGAGAGCACACAGTCTTTCCGTTATTTCATCAGCGTCGGCTGAGACTTCCAGACGCCGGATGAAAATGATGCGTTCACTGCTGGTTTCGGGCCAGTCTGCCAGCGCCAGGTCACGCTGAAGCTGACTCTGTAAGTGTTGCGGCGCCCGTACCTGCAATGTATGTATCCGGGTGGATGTCGTTGAGCGTGAAAACATAACTCACCGCACCCTGCCAATCACTGACACATTCGCAGAAAACTCTATGCTTTCGCGCAGCACTTTGCTGATGCGTACCCGCGTTCCTTCGGCGTCGTTTTCTTCGACGGTGATTTCCGCGGCGACTTCCTGTTCGTGCGTTAATAATTGCAGGACTTTTCCGGGAACAACCTGGCGGTTGAGCGCAACGCGGAAAAACTCACCCGCACGGAATAACCCAGGGGCCGCCGAAATCGTACCGCGAACGATTTCCTGAGGATTGCCAAGCGAGGCATAAATGACTGCGGCACGAATCATATCCCGCATGGTCTGCCTGCTGTCTTCATCTGCCTCTTCAATCAATTGCCTGAACCACCAGTCGATCAGCTCGGCAAGGGTCCGGGTGGTGTTGAAACTGCTTTCTTCAGCCAGTTTTAACCCCGGCCAACGGCTGATTGCTTCAACCGGCAAGCGGTTATCTTCGGCGAGCTGCCCCCAGCGCAGACGCACAGAACCCGGCAGTGCCGCAAGTGTATCCTGTAGGCAGATCTGGCACTGCTCCAGTTTTTCCAGCAGATCACGCCCTGCATGACGAAGGCGACGATTACTGTGATTCTGAATATCTTCCAGTGACAGAACAGAAGCGATAGTTGCCGGACGAACCTGCAGCAGGTTTTCGGGAACGGACACTGCGGCCCAGCGACTTATCCGCTTCTGACTTTGTTGCGCCATGTTGGTAAAGGCTGCACTGTCTGAGGTTGAGCGCAGCGCCATATTACCGCTGTTGAAAGACTGAGTGACCTTATTGGCGGCAAACAATGGGAGCGCATTATTCAGCCGGGTTTCGCGCATGGTTTTAATCAGTCCACCATCGGCCATTGCCATCAGTCGGGGCTTCAGTGAGGCCGTAGCTTTCCAGTTGCTGAGCGGAATTTCACGCACAGTTTTCCAGAAAGTGAGCAGGGCATCAGGAAGTTCGGCGTCGGCGTCTGGCTCACATCCGGGAACCAGATCATCAGGGTTATCCCGGCGCAAAGGGAGAGGGTCAGGCAGACGCCGGGAGACTTCGGTCTGACGTACCCTCACATACCAAAGGCTTTCAACCTGTGTGGTGAGTATCCGGGTACGCTCATTATTGGCGGCGAAGACCCGCTGCCAGTCTTCGTCGAGCAATTGCTGAGCGACGCTGTAATCACCGAGTGCTTCGTCAGCAATACTATCAAGTTGACGCAGTTTATGGCGGCTCTGAATAATTTCGACTTTGCGTTTTTCCTGACGGGAAATCAGCGCCTGTTGTTTCCTCAGAGCTTGCTGAAGGCTGTTTTCCAGCGTGTTATAGCGGGATTCCATAATACTGATCCAGCGCGTGAGCACTTTGCCAGCGGTGAATAGCGCTTCATAGCGTTTCTGGTTTGCAAACAGTCCGCGCAGATGTTCTCTCCTGGGCTCCTCATCAGCGTTGTCGTCAAGGTACTCGTTCAGTGCAGTATCGATATCTTCAGCGAGCTGCGTTGGTGAACGGAGTTTAAGAACATCTTCATCTTCGACAGCTTCCGAGCCACTTTCACTTTTATTCAGCTTCAGATCGTGACGTATTTCCTTGAATTCATCGTCGTCGGAAAACAGATCATCAATGGTCTGAAGCAGATCTTTCATACCCGAAAAGGTTTTGTTGTATTCGCTGACGTCCGGGCTGATGTGATCCATGACCCCGAAGCGGAATTCTTTGGTATTAAATGCGGGTTTACTTACCGCTGCTTTGGGTGCTTGCAGTCTGCTCAGGCGGTCCTGGTTAATTCCCTGTTCGAAGGCGGAATATTTATCCGGTGCAGAGTAAGTGAAAACAGTTTCTTTGCTTACAGGCGAGGTGATTTCTGCTGCGGTGCGTAACGAGGCCTCTTTAATTGCCAGTCTTTTTATCTGATCGTCGGTCAGCCCTTTGTATTCTGCAAGGCGGAGTTCTGTTGCGGTACTGGTACGTTCTGTCGTGTTGGCTTTTACGCTGGTGGACGCGGGTGCTGCGGCCGAGTCGACTTTTGCTGCGGCGCTGCTGGTTTCCTCGGGCACCATATCGGTATTGAGCGTGGCGTAAGGTAGCCAGCGCGCGACCTGCAGGCCCTTACCATCGCCGGCGACCCCGCCAGCAAGTGCCGCCAGAGAGACAGTCTGTGAATCCAGCTGCTGTCGTTTTAACAGCAGAATATCGCGCGTACGTTCAAGGCGTGTACGCAGTTTCCGAATTTTTTCTTCGAGTGTATCGAGAACATTTTCGGTAACTTTATACTGACCGAGCAGACCATAGCGGGTTCGCTCGGCGGGAGAGGGCGGCGTATTAACACCGTCGCTGTTTTTTGGTGCCCAGGTATCAAAAGCCTTTGTTGGTTCGGGAGCTTCCTTGTCGTAAGGAGGGGGCAGGCTTTGTGACGCGATACCCAGCCTTTTTCCGGCGGCGATTTTCAGTTGGCTGAATATCTGGGCAGGCAATGCGGGCGGTGGAGTCGGTTCTGGGAGGTCCAGTTCGTCGATGTCTTCGCTATTTAATGGCTTTTCGTCAGCATCCAGTACGACATCGTCGGAGACGTAGTAAAGATCCCGGAAGGCTTCGGACCAGGCCAGCCAGCGCACGTAAGCGGACTGGCAGTAAGTAAAAATATCCTGTTCCAGACGGGCGTCGGTTGCTGGTTTATCAAGAATATCAGCCCGGTAAACCGAACGTTTCATCGGCAGTACAAGCCGGATCCGGTCACCCGCAGAGCGCTTAAGGTCAATCACCCGCCGAGGCAGGTGTCTTTGTATTAAATCGTCCAGAGTATCTTCTGAGACCGGAATCATATCGATACCGAGGTGAGCGGGCAGGCCCACGACGCTGGGGCGATCCCCGGCAATATCCTCAAGCCATGCCAGCGGCAGGCGGCCTGCCGCTGGCAGGTAGCTCAGGGTGAACTGGTTGCGCAGAAAATCCGCTAGCGACTGAGGCGGAACGAGATCCCGATACCTGCGCATCAGATGTTCTAACGCAATATGGGTCTGGTTCTGTAAGGCGAAGTAGCCTGCGTCCGGGTGCGCGTAGTAACGACCAGCAGCCTCAGAAATCCACTCAAGTCTTGCCCCGTCACTGGTGTCATCAAAGGCAACTAAGCCAAGTACGACGGAGAAAGAATAGCGTGGCACGGATTCAACCCGCATGGCGCAGATTTCGTTCTGAAGCTGTTTACCCGGTTTGGATCTGACTTCTTCCTGAGTGACTGACAGGCGCTGCAGGCGCAAAGACACCATAGATACCAGCCTTGTATCCCGGGTCGGATCGAAGGCGGTTCGTTGGCACGGGTCTGCATTGGGTGGGTCGATACTGGCGTCGTCCTGGTGCAGAGTCAGGTAATACACGCCGGCGACATTATTGGCCTGAGATTTATCCAGATAATCGTTCAGCAGTTCCTGCCAGCTACACCGCAGCGGAGATCGTAGCGTCAGCGGAATCCCCTCTGGGGTCACTCCAGACCCTGGGGTGACGATCAGATTTATTTCATCAGCTGGTCCGGATTCATCCCGGTACTGAAGATTTAAACCGGATAATACGCCAGCGTTTTCGGATGTCAGCAACGCCGCCAGGCGGGCTTTTACATATTGTTGGCGCTGATCGAATTCGTCTTCACCTAAGTGACGTCCGGCAAAGAAATGCAGACGTTTTAAATCAGGATGACTGACGACGGGGCGGTGTAATGAGATCATAGTCATGGGCGATTCCTCAGACCGGAGTAACCTTTTCAGTCAGTTGTTTTACATCCTCCATCAGCGCATCATCGGCTCCTGAATCTTTGAGAAGCCCGTAGAGAATGTTGCCGGTGTTGTAGGGATGCCCATCGTCGTTAGCGAACAGCTCACTCGATACCTTATCCAGCATTTCGCGCTCGGCGCTCAATAGCAGGGTGCGCCATAGAATCGGGTCAAACCAGGGGCTGATACGGATCAACAGCAACAGAATCCACTGTACGGTTTCAGCTTTACGGCCGTAATTTTCGGTGAGTTTCTGGTATGCCTCGAATTCCCGCTCTCCTTTCGGTTGGCGATATTCGACCACCGACCAGAGGTTAAAGTAATTCAGGAATGCTTCGCCGTCGTCATAGCCCGGACCATCGATGTCTACCGGTGGTACGTAATCATCGACCGGGGGCGACCCCACGGGATCGCTGAAACCGTCTGCGATAACAATTCCGCTGACGCGGGTCTCGGCTGCGCGTGCAGGACGACGGACATAAACAATATTTTCCTGCTCACTGACTGCAAAAATCTCGCGCCAGGTATCGGCATCGGTATCTATTTCGTGGGGGGCAGGTCGTGGGTACAAGCTGAGTCGCAGAGGATCTGTCGACTTGAGGCGACGCTCGGGTAATTCAGTCCTACGTTCCAGTTGTGTGGCGTATTGCCCGAAGCGGTTGTTGGTCAATGGCACCAGCACCATGACATCGACAACATCTTTCGAATTCAGGTCCAGCGGGGGTAAGTGCAGAGATTCGCGAATTAACAGATCCACTTCAGCCATCCGCACGGGGGCGACATGAACATTGAAATGATCAGGAAAAAAACTCTGAACGCCACGCTCTGCATCCACACAGGCTTTTGGCATTGGGCCCGAGGCGGGCATCAGACTGAAGTATTCAGAAGCTGCAAAATTCTGGGATAAAGACGCTGACCGGCGATAGTCCATCACATCGTTAAATAACTGGCGATACTGGCGGAAAAGATCTTCGCGTTGTGCGCGCGTATCGTTGTGCTGTCGGGTCGGGTGTCGTAACAATTCGCTGTCGAGCCACAGCGGCGTATCATCACGGATAGCAAGAATTCCCAGGGGCAGACTGTCACCCGGAATCAGCGAATCGACCAGCTCATTATCCTGTAACGTACGTATCAGACTGGCGCGACTGTGCAGGGCATCCTGCTGAGATAACGGCAGAGGCAGAGGAACCAATCCAAGTTGTACGGCCTCTGTCACCGATGCGTAATCGGCACCTCGCTTACTGACCAGATCTGTCGGAAATATCTCGGCGAGATCGGTCGCTACTTCGGTATAGTTGAGTACGACGGCATAGAGGCCGCGATTAAACTGACGGTATTTCCCATCATTAAGTTGTGAAATCAGTGCTGAGTCTGTGACATTAACGGTCAGGGTTTCATCCAGCTGAAGAATTCGTCCCAGGCGGGTAATACCGCTACCTGGAGAAAGTGTCAGAATCCCGGAATAGAAATCGAAATTCAGCTCCAGGCCTGCTGCTACCCCCTCACCAATGACTTTGCCAGCTTCGCGCAGGCGCTCATCCAGATACACCTGATCCCGCTCCAGATCTTCTGCCGTCAGCAGTCGTCCATCAAAGTAATGGGTGCGACTGAGGCGCGAGTCGATATCGGCAATTTTTTCCAGTGGGCGACTGGCGGCCAATGGGTTTCCCAGTGGTTGGAAAAGAATCTCTGTCATGTCTCACTCCTTGCGGGGGCTTGTGCCCCGGTAAATTCCGTATCCCGATGCATTACTGGCGGTGTAACCAGGCCAGTTGACTGGCAGTGGCGATAAAAGGGCGCACCAGATTGTTGATCTGAATACGCTCGGGGTTAACGATGATGTCGTCGGGTTGGCTCACTTCCAGGCGGATACGGGCCAACAGAAGTCGGGCACCGGATTCGAGTTCATCCGCGAGGTTGCGGGTGCTCAGGCCGTTTCCGTCCAGGGCATGCAGTAATCGAGCGTGCAGCGCCAGTTGCGCACCAGCCGCAGCGCTGGCAGCGGTCGCTGCCTGAAGAGTGGCATCTTCTTCGCTGCTCAGAACGGGCAGGGTATCTGTTACCGGGACATGGCTTGCCCAGGGCTGATAGCGGTTATCTTCTGTGGGGGGGCGCTCCGGAATCAGCTCTAACTGAACGCTGTCTGCGGTACGGCTGGGTTGTACCGCGTCTGTACTCAGGTTGAGTTTACGTGCGAGCACAGGCTGCCGGGCGAGTGCGCAGTCCTTATGGCGGATAGTGACTTTGAGCCACAGATGTCCGGGGCCACCGTCATAGCCTTCGAGCAGACTGGCCTCAGTCTGGGCATCCAGCCACTGACGAAGATCGATGCAGTAAGTCTCATGCAGCATGACTTCCCGGCCCAGGCCATCGATGGCGATTCCGGGGCTGACATGAAGCCGTACGCGAGTGTTTTCGTTTGCATCTGCATGAGACTCAGGCGACATACTGACATTTAGTCCAGCCAGGGTGCCAAAGCCCTGTAACCAGTATTGATGACGCGTCAGCCGGCGACGGTGATAGGCCTGCTCGTCGCGGGTCGCTTCCAGGCCAAGCATCATGCCGGCTTCGTATGAAACCCGGCGTAGCGGTTCTGCCAATTGATCGTCCTGTTCTAATGTCGGGAGATCGTCCATATCAGCCATACCGGCCTCCTTCAGGTCATCGCGCCGCCAGAGCTCTGGCGGTGATTAATATCGGCGGGAGAAAATGCCAGTGGATTAACCAGCACTCCTTCGCGACCGATACGGGTTTCATTAACGGTTACCCGGACGTCAGCCGGGCGGGGTTCTATCCAGGTATCGACGTTCAGCAAGGGTGACGTACCGAGGATGAATGGGTGCTGAGTTTCGATAATCTGCCATTGCAGGTGTACAGGAAGCTGATCGGCAAGTAGTCCTTCAACTTCGTGTCGCTGTTGGCGGGCATCGCCGTGAAGAAGAATGCTGAGACGGTGCGCGTATTTTTCAAAAAAAGCAGCGACGGCAATACGTTCGTCTTCGTCAGCCAGTTCCGGCGCGAACAGGGTGAGAAACTCTCTGGCGTTCATGTCCGAGAGGATAAGGCTGTCGCCGATAATACTGTTGCCGGAAATGCCAGTGCCCAGGGTCAGAGGGTGGTCGCTGTCATCCATACTCACACCAAGAACGGTTGCCATAGTGCGGCGCAGCCGGAAATTTTCGACAATGACCACAGAACCTTTCTGGACGCCACCGTCGGTGGCAATATCGAGGGCCAGATTCAGTCCCGGCAGCGTCCCTTTGTATTGTTGGATCAGGGTCTGGTGCTGGAGCCAACGGCGTTTACGGGCTTCAGGCCATTGTGCAGGGAGAGGTCTGCCCAGCGTTTCGGCCAGCCAGCCAAGATTTGAACTGGGTGCCGTTGCCGGGTGCAGTAATTGCTCTGCGGCGGCAATACGGCCTTCGAGCGGTGTCAGAATACTTTCAAAACCTGCCAGCAGACGCTCCCGGACATCTGCCCCGTTTGCCGCCCCGCGACTGTTGTCAGGGTCGACGGTCTGTTCCTGACGGAAAAGCTCGGGGAGGTACGCCTCCTGATAGGAGAACCGCGGTCCATATACCCGGATGGCGTGAATTGCGGGCGCTGTCCGACCATTACTGGTCATGTGAAGCTGTAGCTGGAGATAGCGGCCATTCATGGTCCGCACCGGTCCTTCGGGGCGCTGAAGCAGTATTTCAAACAGCCCCCGACGTCCTTTCTCATACCCTGACAGAGCGGGCTGATAAGCGAGTTCCGACGGCAGTGGATTCCACACGGCTTCAGGCTGCATCAGAATGTCTGTCGCCCCACGGGCGTCGGCATCGTCATACACCCGAGCTGCAATGCGGATACTGCATCCGGCTGGAATGCAGGCATCCAGATACAGGCGGTGCCAGGTTGTGCCCGGTGCGCCGGAGTCGAGCACTTCTTTCAGCAGAGCTGAGGCGCTTTCCTCATAGCGTGGCTGGCGCAGGGCATGAAGTTCTCTTGGGCGTGGACTGAAGCCTGGATATTCGTCAGATTCCGGAGCCTGATAGCGCAGCTGCCCATCGGCACTGCTGGCAAAGCGCGGCTGAGCCAGTCCGAGCATGGGATAACGCTCATAAATCAGGATGGCTTTGCCTGTGTCGGTATCGTCACCAGCAACGAGGCTGACCACCGGACAGTCGCGTTGACGGAAATCAGAGTCGCCCGGATCGGGCAGAGCCAATAGTGCCAGGCGACTGCCATCTGCCGTCGCCATATCGACAGCGAACGGGCAGGCTTCGTCAATCTCGTAAGCGCTGATAGAGGCCTCTGGATCGGCGTCCAGCGGACGACAGAGGATAATCTGTTGCCCCAGGCCATTGTGCGCGAGGATACACAGACTAGATTCTACGCAGGCCAGAGCGAGGCCGTGCCAGCCGGCAGGTAATGTCTGAGTCCAGCGATGTGCGAGTTCCCCGGGGTTTACTACCTCAGGTTCAAAGCGTGACGGCACTGCTGCATAGGGGGCTGGTAATGGTGATCCTTCACAGAACATAAGGCTGCCTTCAGACAGACACCAGATTCCCTGGCCGGGATCAATCAGTGCGCGACGTGGTGCTTCAGGCAGACTGCAACGGCTTAACCAGCGTTTGCCCAGATGGAAGAGGGTGAGGCCGTGAAGGTCCGCATCATCTGAAAACGGCAGGGCCAGTAAGCCGGATTGGCTGAGCGCCATATCAGTGAAGTGGGCACCTTCGGGCGTCTCAACTTCCTGCTTGAGGTCGTTTTTCAGAGGCTGCCATCCCCCACCGCTGTTGAAGATAACTTTGTCTGCATCTTCGTTAAGACGGGCAACCTGATAATGTTCGTCAACCGCCATAGGCGTTGCTGTCTCCCAGGCAGTCAGGCCTGCATCAGGTTGACTCGAGGGCAGACGCAACTGCTGCTTCTGGCGTAATGTCAGAGTCTGATGGCGTGGGTGCCACTCCATCCGGCTCGATCCCTGCCGCAATTCATCAGCACTGCGAAGCAGGAAATAGGGGGTGTTATTCGCATCCATCAGCAGACATCCGGTATCACAGGTACGGCAACCCCATGCTCTGAGTCGCCGTTGTTCTGGTTGCGCATTCCCTGAGGCAGAGGTGGAATCGCTGATCCGCCTGCCCCCGTGCTGTTGTCACGAGCACTACCGACGTGGATGCCGGCAAGTTGTGGTAACTGATAGTCGTCCAGTACCAGGCTTTCGTTTGCCGTCAGGCGTCGCCAGAATGTCCGGCCGTCTTCATCCTTTGCCTGAGTAAAGAGTGCAATACCAGCCACCGAAAGAACCCCCGGAATCCGCGCAGCCTGAACGAGAAGTTCGTTGGCCCGCACGGCCCGACCCAAAGGCCAGCCTTGTGCATCACTGCCTCCGGGTGCCAGAGGAGAGAGATATTGGGTGACAGCGTCTGACACCTGATTCATGGTTTCCTGCTCGGTGCCAGGATCGCTGACGGTCACGAGTACACTGACAGCCATAGGAACGAACTGGGGACTGAGTACGTAAAGCTCCGTGCCCACCAGGACGCGGTTGATCAGGTAGTTAAAGACATCTTTCAGTAACCCTCGGGTGGGGCGCGGCCATTGGTTTACGCTCACTTCGCCCGGCGGCAGAACAAATACACTGATGGCGCCCGGTACATCGCGCTGTGCCGCAGCCAGTGTTGAACCCGGCAGGAAACCTTCCCGCACTTCGGCTCTGGCAACCGGGCTGACCGGATTATTCAGGCACAGAGTGCGGAAATCGGCGCTGGTGACAGCGCGATTCCGGTGTGTCAGAAACTGAGGAATCCGCTGTTCTGCCTGTGTCAGGGTTTCAGCATCCCTTCCGCCTGTCAGAGGCCAGTCATGGCGAACGCGCAGGCGGCTACTGCCATCGACTAATTCTTTCACGCTGCCAGCAGGCAGATTTCCCTCGCTGCCGCCGCCATATCGATACGACGCTGCGCGGATACGCGCCCCCCGGGGTGGGCGTTTGCCAGAGCCTGATCCGTCACCAAAGTAGAGGTAGCCTGTTGCGGGGTCCAGTCGTACAACTCTCGCTTCAGGTCCCTGACCGGAGGTGAAGTCGAGTGCTGTCCAAGACACCCAGCGGCCGTTTTCTTCCACCTGAATATCGACAGAGTTCAGGTCGATGTCCGTGTCGGGTAGTTGTGCAATCTGTTCGGGCTGACCGGTGCCGGTGGTCAGTAACAGGTCTTCTCTGAGTCCCTGTGTAATGACTTCGGCGGCATTGATGCCGAGATAGCCAAGTTCCAGATCCGGTTCATCCGGGCAGCGCAGACGAACCCAGAAGGCAACACGCCCGGCGACTTCTTCATCCTCCGGTGCGGGCGGCAGGAGATCGGTACCGTTAAACATAGGATCGGCTTCAGCGAAGCTCGCAAACAGATCGCTGTTCTGCGGCAGCTTGAGCCGGACGACGCCTGCATTACGGCCTCCGGCAGAGGTGTCTGACATGACTTCAAGGGGCAGAAAGCGCGTACTGCCATCCGCACCGGGAGCAACCAGCTCCCATTTGAGTGGTCGCGGGAGAATATCTTCACGGCTATTGATTATTTCAGCCTCTTCCGCCACGACGTTATCAGCCGGCGCAATAGCGACGCTGAGTCTTAACCCTGCGAGTGACTCTCTGAGAACCGTCATCTGCCCGGCCAGTGCTTTCGGGGCGATACAGGCAAGGTAGAGGCTGTTGTCGAGGGTATTGCTTAGCGTCAGAGTCTCTTTGCCTGGAAGATAGCGTTGTGACCGATAGGGTTGCGGGATCTGGCCGCGACGCAGACCGTACTGCTCGTGCAGGTCCTGGAGCGAAATATTCAGATCCGCCAGCTCGTCTTTCGTCAGCAGTACCTTCGCCAGTATCTGAGCACTGAGGCAGGTTGGCTGGAGTTCCCCAAGTGTGGTCAGTGCGATTTTTCCAGCCCGGAGCTGGCTGCCGTCGCGGACTAATGGCGGCAGCGAGGTGCTGGTCGGGCTGCCATCAATACAGATAAAACCGCGAGCAGGAACCGCCGCCCGTACCGGTATCTGCAACAGATTGAGAAACACGCGGCGCTGGCGTTCCGGAACCAGATTCGCCCGATAAATGATGGTTTCTGTCAGCCAGGCAAACAGATCAATAAAAGCATGAACCGGGTCTCCCGGGCCGACCTGCGTCAGCTCGGGCAGGTGCCCTGCCAGTCGGGCTCGGGCTTCGGTCACAAGATCATCGAAGCGGCGGTCATCCAGATTAGGTACAGGTAACGGCATGGTAATCGATCCTCCTTACACGCCGAGATTCAGGCGCAGTCCCAGCGACGATGGGACCTGGTTATGCCGCAGGCGATAACGGACATTGATGTGTACCTCTGCCAGACTTCCGCTGACCTGGCTGACATCAACACCATCGACAATCACGCGGGTCTCCCAGACCGTCAGTGATTTGCGGACAACACCGGCAATCAGATTGCGGGTGGTTTCATTATTTGGCTGGTGAATAAAACGCGACAGCCCTGCGCCAAAAGCGGGACGCTGAAGTCTTTCACCGGGCCGGGTGAGCAGAATATTGAGCATGCTTTCACGGACGCTCTCGTCATTTTCTGACCAGGCGAGTTGCCCTTCGTCAGATATTCCACCCAGTGGCCAGCTGATAATGTTCGGAATAGGGGCGCGTGGGCTCATGATCATCGTCCTTTCGGTATCGAAGGAAACGGCAGGCAGATTTTTACCCACGGCATCCAGAAGAAAATAATGTTCAGCAGAGAGACCATAATCATCAGCAGGATCATGGCCACTAATGTCACGACTGGAAGACTGAACGAGCAGATCCATTGCACAGTTGAGGCTACTGAGGTGTCGATATTGACGGTGTCTTCACTGACGCCTTTTTTCAGCTTCAGCGCATTGACCAGTGCGAAGGTGTCCCCGGGTGTAAGAATACTTGCGCCTTTGGCCATACCTCGTTTCAGGTCTTTAAGAGATGGCATAGGGATCAGAGAAGGGCGGCTGGCCATCGGATCGAAACTGGCAGCCACACGGAATAAATCCGACTGAGCGAGTGGATCAGCCCAGGTGATCTGTTCTCCACCCTGATCTGTCACTGAACGCAGGAATGGAATAATCCGATAGTTATCCTGACGGCCCTGTCCGAACTTAGGCAGTGGAATTTCACGGGTTGTTGCCAGAGTAAGATTGCGCAGGCGGGCACCCAACTGTTGTCGTAGTAACTCGGCATCGCTTTCTGATACTGACAGTGAATAACTGAGCACTCCATTGCCGTCGGCGTTGGGCAAGGGTGGGAGTTGAGGCAGATTTTCGATGCCTCCAACACTGTCTGCGAGTACCTCGACGTCCGCGATCCAGCGTACCAGAGGGTTATTTTCTTTCTGCGCGAAGCAGTCTTTCAGATATTGCCCAAGACTCAGGCCCGCAGAGACAAACTGCAATGACAGAGTGCCGGCGTTAAGCGTTTGCTGAAATACTTCGTTCACACCTGAGAAGGAAGAAAAAAATGAAACCGGCAGCACGGGCATCTGAAAAAACAGATCGGGATTATAAAAATTCAGACGGTCACAGGCTTGCTGAAGCCCTGAATTATCAGGCAGATTTTCTTCACCCAGATGATAGCGATTGACGAGCTGTGACAGCATAGTGGCAAGCGCCACTGTAGGCCGTCCACGGTTGACCTGCAGACCATCGTCACTGTTCCAACCCTCTGTTGGAACACCAGATTTATAGCCAAATGGCCAGGGAAGGTTGGCGATAGATAGCTGATTAATTTCTTCGGCTTCATCGTCACTGAGTTCGGGTTGGCGTTCGTAATAGAATCCACCCAGCGGTACATAGCCAAACAGAAGTGTGCGGCATTTTCCCTGCTTATCTTTTATTTTCAGTGGATGAAGAGGGTGAATTTCTTCTCCGCTGTAGGTGTTCTGATCTTTGTTGCGATGAAGCACGCCGTTGCGGCACAGACGACGGCTAAGATCGGGGTCATCTTTCAGCAACCCCCGATGTTGCCAACCTACTGCTTCGCCATCTTCCAGAATCCAGCCGAACTGTTTTTTCACCTGAGTAAATTGCGGTTTACCGCGGCTGCGGGCATCGCTTTTCTGGTTCAGCGTCAGCCTGTTGAAAACCCCTTTCTTCTCCGCAATATCCTGCGTAAAACCGTCACCTTCCTTGTTTCTGAGCGGAATTTTTACCAGAGATTCTCTGCGGATCACAAACCCTGAGGATGCGATTTTCGCGGGATCGAGTGCAGGCTCTCCGAGGCGGTTACATGCCACTTCGCAGCAGACAATATGAAAGGCCCGGTGGGTGGGAAGACGTAATACCGGGCGGTCGTCAAAGTCGCTGTGGCGTTCTTCTTCCTGCCATTCACTGAACTGGATGCCCGAAAAACGCTGTTGCTGAATATCCTGCTGAAAACGCGCAATAAAATCGGCGTCAAGATAACGAAGTAAGGTGGCCTGGCGTTTATTTTCGAAGAATGCAGGCTTAAGGATAACGTCGTGGAGTTTATGCTGACTGTTCATACGTCACCTCACCAGATATTCCCGGCGCCGGGTGTGTAGGTCGTGCCTACCACTGACGTCGCTATGATAGTGTCGCACTGGACCACCCCACTGAAGCGGGACATACCCGCATCTACCTGAACCATGCTGGCGCTGACACTCACGTTGGTGGCATTAATATTCACCGGGCCACCACTGTCGATACTGATGTCCGAAGCGGAGAGCTTGATACTCTGGCTGCCGCGTTCTATGGTCAGCTCGCCGCCGCCGCTCTCATCAATCGTGATGTGGTATCCGGAGCGGGTGGTGAGTGACACATTGGGCTCTTCGTCACTGAATTCCAGAACCGTACCGGCGGGGGTTTTGATCACATAATGATCCTGTACGGCATCGGCTTCTGCAGGTTGACTGTCTGATCCCTGCCAGACACTGCCCAGAACCATTGGCATGTCGTGACTGATAAAGCTGACCACCACGATTTCGTCGACGCGAGGAATAAAACTGGTGCCATAATCCGGACCCGCAGAAGGCACAACGACACTGGCCCAGAGCTCCAGTGGGGTAGATTGCAGGCGCACTTTTACACGACCGCGCTGGTCCGGATCACTGTTGTCCGTGACCTGCGCCAGTTGCAGCGACTGTAACTGTCCGGGAGTGTGGACGTTCATGCAGGGCTCCAGTCTGAACGGTTAACTTTAATGTGGGTCTCGAACCCCGAGCGCCGATCAAAGCGATGGGTACAATGGGCAACCTGATAACGTCCGCTGAGTCGTGGTGATACACCGCTCAATTCAACTTCACGGCCACTTCTCAGGGCAGCATCCCCCTGACAGATAATGTCACCTTGAATAAACCTGCGGGCCTGGCGACGAAAATGGGCTTTGGCATAGGCCTCGGCCTCAGCGACCGAGCGGGCGAAGGGTTGGGGGATGGTCTCTTCGCCTTCCCAACTGAGGTCGCTCAATGTATCAGCCGCGCTGGTGGCGGAAGGTGCCGGTGTCATGCTGTCGCTGCTATGGTCGACAGCTTCTCCGGTCGCCAGGTTGTATCCCTGGCTGATGGAGGATTTTGGCTGGTGGTTCAGGTCAGCAGTCAGTCTTACCTGAATAGCATTGTCCTGCGCACTGAGTTCTACCGGAGCACTGTCACTCTCTTCTGAACGGGCACGGAGTGACCCGTCGCTGATCCGGGGAGAAATATCGAAGCGGTCACAGATGCGCAGCATAAAGGCCAGATCACTTTCATTAATCTGGTGCCAGCTATCGACGATGCCAGAGACCTGAACGTCGGTAGATAAACCAAGGTCTCCAGCCAGCGCTTGAATCACGTCGTCGGGGGATTGCTCTTCATAAACACGGTTCTGACGTTTGCGCGCCAGACGGTGCAGTTTATCCTGCAATAACAGAGTAAGGAGAGGCGCGCCTTCGCCGTATTCCTCTTCAATTGCGGTCACTTCTCCGCTGAAAATCACGACCGGCTCCGGTTGTCCCATCTGTATGTCGATTTCCGCTCCCGGCAGAATGTCTGCAAAAAGAAAATCGGGTTCCTGGCCACCTTCCGGGGTACCCCAGTTGCTGAATGACAACTCCGCGTGAGCAGAGCCTCGCAGCACCTGGTTGACTACCATGCTGCCGAGGGCATCGCTCACGTCACCGCGCTCTTCACCATTCACCATGATGATCGGGGTGCTGTTAAAAAAAGCCTCAGGAGTCGTCATGTATTTCAGTCCACTAATAAACGTTTCTGGCGCTGCTGCTGTTTGTCCAGCAGTCGTATTAAGTCTCGTGCTACCGGTGGCATGGCTTGTTGCTCTGCTGGCTGCGTGGCGCTGCTCTGCACGTTGGCAGAGGGCACGTCGGCAATTACTTCATCGATAATGACTGGCATATCTGCTCCTTATTCAAAGCCGACACCGGCATCCGTGTTGACGCGCAGCAGTGCGGCGGCGCTGATGGACGCACTGACTCCGGCTGTGCTGTTGGCACTGGCATTCATGGAAACGCTGGCACCGAGACCGGCGCTGATGCCAGCGGATAAACCGCCCTGGGGGCGACACCCCGGTGTGGGCTTAGCCAACACCGATACGCCCGGCATGCGGGGGTGTTCGATGTCGTTGTATTTCGCGGTATCGCGCCAGTTATCTTTGCCTTCGCTGGGGCCTGGGACGGGGGTGTCTTCCTGTTCAGGTTTTGGTTTTGCCTCGTCGTCCTGACCGGTCGGTGACAGTTGCGGCAGAGCAGGGCTGGCCGGTTCGACCCCGTCGGTGCGCTGGCGGAACTGAAAACGGTCTTCTTTCAGTTTGAGAGCGAGCTTGGCGCGCAAAGGTCGTCCCTGCGGAGAGAAATATTCGAGGGTTTCGTCGTAGCTCTCGACCATGCCGATAAATTCGAAGCTGCCCCACTGGAACAGGCAGCGTTTGGGTGCCTTCATATCGCTGCCGGATTCTTCGGGCTTAATAAAGGTTTCAGCGACCCGGCGGGTCAGATCGCGGACATCAGAGCCTTCAGTAAAATCATCCCCTGCATCTTCATCCGCACGGGTGGTATCAAACAGCAGATCAAGCGACAGGGTTGATGAGCTTTTATCGACGAACTGTGCAGCACTGCTGCTGCCATCTCGCTCGTTGGCCTTCAGCGTATTAGACAGAGTGACCTTCAGGCTTACCGGGTTAAACTGCACATCGATGGCGTTATCCATATCCGGGTCATCGTTTTCACCGGTAACTGGAATCAGTTTGCCGCGTTCCGGATGGCTCATGGCTGTGCTCCTTGTGCGCTGTCGTTCGCCTGACGCTCCAGTTCAAGCCCTTCGTGAACCAGTTGAACTTCCTCTATTGCGACCTGGCTTGATGTGGAATTCAGGTCTGGCCCTTTGAATTTTGTTGCCATTACTCCCTGTAATTTCCAGGTCATGACCGGGTTTTCACTGCCGCCTTTTCCGGGGTTGCCTAACACGATGATTTCACCATGCAGGCGATAGCCATAGTTGGCACCGCGGGTGCTGGCATCAAACCAGCTCCAGAGATCATTGACCGATGTCACTCCCCGCTTCAGTGTCATGGGCGCGAACTTGGTCTGTCCCGCCCGTTGCAGCTCGCCCCAGTTACGGCCACCTTCCTGAATGGCTTTGGGTTCCATCGTCAGCTCAAAGCCACTGACTTCACTGAAACGGCCGCTGCACAGCAACTGGTTATTGCCACTGTTGTAAAGGTTGACCTTAAAGCGGAAAGGAACAAATTCAGACATGTCCGATCTCCGTCTGCCAGTCGCTGCCGGTGTTGGTAAAAGTCAGGCGGATGCGGTCGATTGGCAGTGCTGGCGCTATTTCAATTTCGAGCAGCAGTGTGCTTTCACCTGAGGGAATCTGACGTAACGTAAATGCGTCTTCGGCGCGTTGTCCCCGGAGTGCGCCGCGCTGCCAGAGGGTGCGAAGAAAGCGCTCAATCAACAGCCGTGGGCGGGGGTCCGATGCATCGGCACTGAAGACGAGTTGCTCTCCGAAGCGCGTAAGTTGTCGGCGCAGATAACCGAGAAGGCGCATGAGCTCGGCTGAGCGGAAACCATCAAAGCGACTCAGGTCGGTTGAATTCAGATAATCATCGGCAGGTAATGCCGGTACGCACAGGCGCTCATCATCCAGTTCTACCCGCTGATTTCTGCGCTCCAGCAGGGAGATGCCCGGAGCATCACGAAGTGTCAGTAACTGCGCGCGGTTCAGCCTAGGGTAAGGGAAGTTAGCCGAGCTGAGAGGCGTGCCTGCCACCGAGCGCCACGGGCCTTTCTGCAACGCAGTGGCAGACTGGCTACCACTGACGATACCGGTCGGTGAGAGTAACGGCCGTCCCTGACCCCGGAGATAGGGATACACAAACTGGATCTGTCTCAGCACTGAGGGGGTGTCAGATGTGCGTAACTGATTCAGTATCGCCAGAGCCTCTGTGTCGGCACCGGGAGTATCCGACTGCTCAAGGTATGCCAGAGGCAAAGTCATCAGACATTGAATATCGGGGCGATAACGACTCAGCCACGGCAGAATATTCTGTAACACCTGACGGAAGTTCAGTGGATCAGGCAGATCATCCAGCGCCATTTCGTCGTCGTTGCGTCGCTCCCTGTGGTCGTCATCAAGCGACTGAGAGCAGGGCAGAAATGCGGGTTGCGGATTATCCAGCCGGACCCGGGGAACATCGGGGAGTCGGGCAGGAATCTGTAGCCGTTCCAGGTCTGGCAGGCAGATTTCGCCGATCTCCGGAATAACGAGCAGGCTTGCTAACCCCTTGAGACTGGAGACATCGGTCAGGTTGGTTTGCACAGATGGGAAGAACCCTGCCTGAAACTCTTCTTCCGGGATGGCAATAATCCAGAGCTTGCTACCGCCATTCGCAAAAAAATCATCGACACAGGGCGCAAGCCAGCTACGACGTCCGGCGAGAACACTGTGATAAAGAGCATTCTCGGTTGCTGCCTGAGGGAATATGTCGTGAAACTCCGACGCCGAGCGCAGCGGAATAGGGAGGTGATGCAGGCTGGCATTGTCCGGATCAGCCATGATCGAGTGCAGTTGCTCTGCAAACCCGGCTTCGCGGATTTCCTTGAGCGCATCTGCCAGTGCCAGCAGTCGCTGCGCGCGTACTTTCCCCGGACAATGTCCAAGCATCGCCACCTGTAGCGGCAGTTCTGTCTGACGCTCAGGACGGGGGGTAAGGACGACGCGTGCGGCGAGTGCTTCCTGCATCATGATCCGGTTATTCCTGCTCGATATGTTCGACAGACAGCACCAGTTCTTCCATTGCGACATCACTGCCGCCTTTGGCTGTCAGGGTTGGGCCTGTCCATTTGATCGGCATGGCGTTGATCAATTTCCAGGTGACCACCGCTGACGAACTGGTCGGATCTTCGTTTTTGAGTTTTATCGTTACGTTGCGTTTAGCGCCGACATTACCGGCGCGGATTTCTTCGAGCCAGCTATAGATATTGCCTGCGCCTATGACGCCGCGCTTCAGAGTCACATCGCCGGATTTATGAATGGCCGGGATCTTACTGACGTAATTTACCGGTGAGTTACCGTTACGGTACTCTGCAACGGTGACTTCTGCATTGAGGCCGGAAACCTCAGAAAAACCACCGGCAATTTCACCTTCTGTGCCGTCGTCGAGATTAACCAGATAGTTAAATACGCTGTACGGCGTTTCACGAAACTGTGCCATGTTCAGGCTCCTTTATCTGTCCCCATTCCGGGGGAATGAGTGATAGATCAGCTGTCAGCCGTTTTCTGACCGATCCGGAAAATCACGAATTCGGCCGGAGTCAGAGCAGCAACCCCTACCTCGCAGACCAGGCGTCCGTTATCGAGATCATTCTGGGTCATAGTGCTGCGGTCACAACGCACGAAATAGGCGGTTTTCGCACTGCCGAGTAAGCGCCCGTTGGCCCATTCGTTGTAGAGAAAATTCTCGATGGTGATGCGGACGTTGTCCCACAGGCGCTCGCCGTTGGGCTCGAACACGACCCACTGAGTTGATTTTTCGATAGAGCGTTCGAGATAGAGGAAGTAGCGACGGACGTTGACGTATTTCCACTCCGGATCGCTCGACAGAGTCCGCCCGCCCCAGACGCGATGCCCGCGGCCTGGGAAAGAGCGCAGGCAGTTAACCCCGGCGGGATTAAGCAGTTCCTGCTGGAAGCGGTTAATCTCCTGAGCAAAGCCGAGTGCGCCGATCACAGGTTCGTTCGCAGGTGCCTTGTGGACGCCTCTCTGTACGTCGGTGTTGGCATAGACACCCGCAATAAAGCCAGCGGGAGGCAGGGCGACAGAAGGCAGTGTGCCACGAGGGTCGGCGGCAGTTACCCAAGGGTAATAAAGGGCCAGACGGCTGTCGTCGAAGTTGCTGCGGAATTCCCTGATTTCAGACAGAGACATCCCCTGACGGCTGTCGACAATACCGACGCGGTAGCGCATCTTCCGGCAATGCTTCTGCATTTCTGCGACGACAGCCTGGTGGTTTGTGGCATCGGCGGATGCGGCTGGGCACATTACGATGGAAATATCTTCAATATCCTCGAATGCAGCAAAGCCTGTGCTGCCGGTCACTTCGTTAATTTCACCACCGTAGTGTACTGCCGCAGGTGTATTGCCATCGTTACCGCCGGTCAGGGTAATCAGATAGCGGGGGCCGTCGACTGACATCGGAGCGGGGCTCATGGCACCTGCGTCGAACAGATCGTAGAGGGCGGTGATAATATTGGCGCCGGTAATACTGTCAGCGAGCTCACACTGAACCGGGCTGGTCAGTGCGTCATAACGTTTGGCTGGGGATTCTGCCAATCGGGTGCTGAGGCTGTTACTGCCAGATGGAGCGGTCGAAATGTCTGCGTAGGTGTAGATCACAGGGCCTTCGGCGCCGCCGTTACGGACATTAATATCGAAAGAACGCTGAACCATCATAGTCCGGATGCTGCCAGAGGCCGCCGCTAATGCGCTCAGATTCAGACTGATTGCAGTAGTGACGCCCGGATTCAGACCTGAGGCATCGACGGTGAATACGGTGCCTGCGGCATTTAACGTTCCACGTAGGGTGGTCAGTGTTCCCCAGTGAGTACCGGTAAAAAAGGCGGACAGGTCGGTTTCGGCACTGAAGTTGAGTACCGCTGACGTACCATCGGCGAGTGCGCCGCTGGCCGGGCGACGGGCCTGGACCTTAGTGAAGGTAACACTGGTATCACTGTCGTTAACCAGACCGGCTTCAAGCAGGTGGTTACCACCATCGAGCAGTGTTGCCGGAGTGACGCTGGCGCCGTTGTCATCGGTAATCTGACAGAGGCCGTCGACAATTTCGTAACTGGTACCGGATTTCCGCACCAGGCCACGGATACTCAGCGGTAACGCCTGGGCACTGGTATCTGAGGCGGTAGCATCTTCACCCAGCCCGGAGGCATCGATGAAGACAATTTCGCCATCGGCTGGGGCTGAAGTGACGACACTGAGCAACAGGTTTTCACTGTCGCGCCAGTCGATTTCCAGCGTGACATTACCCATGGCACCGGGGAAGCGGCTGGAGAAAGTCACATGGCCATTACTGTCTGCCACACTGGCAAAGCCGTCTGTCGGGTTGGTGTAGTTGGCCACACGCGCAACAAAAAGCTGCTTACCACCTCCGTCGAAGAAGGCTTTTGCGGCAAGCGCGGTATAGTTGAGCACTGGCGTTCCGCCCAGACTGAGGTCCGAGACATCGCCATACATGCGGGTAAATTCAGAAAAACTGGTGACAACTTCGGGCATTCCACGCAGAGGGCCTGTCCGGGTCGGACCCGCAATGGCAGCCACACTCGTGCCTACACCCTCAATGGATTTGGAGCGAAAGCTCACTTCCTCTACAAACACACCCGGGGCTAGATATTCAGGCATGGTCTTCTCCTTTCAGACGGGTCATACAGGTTGCACAGCAAGATAAGTCCTGCCGTCAGACCGCAGGGTTGATAGTTCACCGGGTACTGCCGAAAAACCGATGGATTGAGAAAAACTGGCATCGTCAGGAGCACCCAGCTCCATGGCGATAAAATCGTCGGGGTTACTGATCTGGTCTGCGCTGGTGTCATTTCTGCCGTGGATAGTCAACGTCGCGCTGTAATCATCAATACCTTCAGCCAGAGGCGGCAGTCGCAGAAACGGCAGAAGCAGCTCGCCACGGGCATCTGCCTGGGCGCGATAAATCTGAGTTCCCAGTCCGGGTACTGAGATGCTTGCTGTGACAATTGCCCAGGGCAGGGGAGTGGCGTCGGCGGCACGGCCCAGTGACAGCCGCAGACCACCTCCGCGGTTAAAGCGTACGGCCACCGGTGCGGGATAAAGTGTCAGGGCATGTCCGGTGGGCGGATTGTTGCCTGCGGTGACTGAAAATCTTCTCGGAAGGTAATGCCCGCCCGGATCTGACACTGTGCCAGCCAGTGTGTAGGTGCCGGCGGTCGTAAATGCCTTGTCGGAATCGTCTGCGACGCCATCTGAGACAGACGCACCCGCCCGGCGCCAGAAGACGCACTTACCCGTACCTTCCCGCATGGCCAGATCACGGGGCGACTGAGACAACTCGAGCTGCAGTGGCCTGGCGACTCTGCGCATCGCTGAAATGTCGGCGGCACTGCTGCCGTCCAGCCAGAATATCTGATCACTGGCATGGAGAATGGTGGATTCGAGAACCTGAATCTGGCGCATCAGACACTCCCTCCGGCAAGTACCCGACTGACCAGAACTCCACCTTCCGTACGTTGTGGCTGAAGTCGCAATCGGACAGTCTTGGCGACGTAGGCCATGGTTGAGGTATAGGGCGATTCAAATACATCCCAGATACGCATCAGGTCTTCTGTTGTTGTGTCTTCCGGGGTGATGGTCAGCACCTCGTTTTCCCCCCAGCCGGCATCGGACGCCTGCAGGTGTGAGATATCGAACTGGCTGTGATTCGCGAGTTCGACCATCGCCCAACTCATCAGATCAGCTTCTATCGCGGCACTGCCGGCGTTGGCAATCAGGAGGAAGTGCAGGTTCAGCGGCAGCTCTGCGCTGGTATCGCTGAGGTCATTGCCACGTGGGGCGAAGTACCGGCTACGCCCGTGTTCATCAATGGTGATGCGGTGCAGGTAGATGCCCAGCATGTTGCCGGTCAGGCGATTGGCGATGTCACTGCTGCCCAGAATCTCGACCTTGGCATTGGTGGGGCCATCGCTGAGATCATCAGGCAGGCGGCTCTTGAAGAATGCTTCAAGTGCTCTCAATACGCCCTGTACTCCCTTGTACGATGCCATACGTGCTCCTTCACGAATCTGAATCTGTCCGAGGTTCAACAGCGGGGTTTTCGCTGGTTCGTCGGGCAGCGGCAAAATAGAAGCACGCTGAAAAAAGCACGGTCAATACAACACTAAAGTGTGGCGTCAATGTCCTGGTGGCGCTGAATGGCTAGTGAAAATTGAATAAGGATTACCGGTAAATGTATGAGTCTACTTACGCCATTTTTGTCGTCGAAAGACATGGGGGCGTGTGCTTTTTGCTCTGCTGTATGATCTAACCCAGTGAACTCAATCGACTTTTTATTTCAGAACAGATGTTTCTGGATTTCTGGTGAGATTTTCCACAGCGGCCAGACCAGCACAGGCCAGAACTGTGCCAGACTGAGGTGGAATGAGACATTACACGCCAGTGAAGAGGGGCAGTATTTGCCGCAGGATTCTGCATGTTGTCGTCAGGTGTCCAGCAAAATCTTTCAAACAGGCCAAAGTGACAACGCACTGAGGATGCCGGTTCACGATTGAAAAACTGGCCCTTTGCACTTATTTAAGAAGAGTGTGGTAAAATCGCGCGCTTATTTTTATCTGCGCGTTGTGGTTCTGTATGAGAGAAACAGTCCACAGTCACACGCCAGCCGTTGATAATTTACAGAATTGAGCACCATGAACCTGACCCCTGAGAATTTGATCCGTGAGCACTGGGCCCGTCAACCAGAGGCCCGCAGCGAAGCTGATAAGGCGCTGCTGATTGAAGAGATCCGCCAGCTGCTGCGCCAGGAGGATGCCGTGATTGTTGCTCATTACTATACAGACCCTGAAATTCAGGCTCTGGCGGAAGAAACGGGTGGGTGCGTTGCGGATTCTCTGGAGATGGCGCGCTTCGGTCATGATCATCCGGCCAGTACTCTGCTGGTGGCTGGTGTTCGCTTTATGGGAGAAACTGCCAAGATTCTGAGCCCGGAAAAGCGCATTCTGATGCCGACACTGGAGGCCACCTGTTCCCTCGACATCGGCTGTCCGGTGGAGAGCTTCTCAGAATTCTGCGATCAGCACCCTGACCGCACTGTGGTGGTGTACGCAAATACATCGGCAGCGGTGAAAGCACGGGCCGATTGGGTCGTGACATCGAGTATTGCGCTGGACGTTGTCAATCACCTCAAAGAGCAGGGGCAAAAGCTGATCTGGGCGCCTGACAAGCATCTTGGCTCGTACGTCGAGCGCGAGACCGGGGCTGACATGCTGCTCTGGGACAGCGCCTGTATCGTGCATGACGAGTTCCGGGCGAAAGGCGTAGAAGACCTGAAGAAAGTGTATCCGGACGCTGCCATACTCGTTCACCCGGAATCTCCCGAAGCCGTTGTTAAGCTGGCGGATGTAGTTGGTTCAACCAGTCAGTTGATCGCAGCTGCGCGTGATCTGCCGAACGACACTCTGATCGTTGCCACGGATAAAGCGATTTTTTACAAGATGCAGCAGGCGGCGACAGGCAAACTGCTGATTGAAGCCCCTACAGCTGGAAACGGCGCGACCTGCCGCAGCTGTGCTCATTGCCCGTGGATGGCCATGAACGCTCTCGATAATATCCGTGATGTGCTTAAGTCAGGCGATCAGGAGATTCTGATCGATGAAAGCGTTCGTCAGAAAGCGGTCGTCAGTCTGCAGCGTATGCTGAATTTCAATAAACCAGTGACGGCAGCCTGATCAGGGTCTGCCGCGACTGTCTTTTAAAGGCTCGACGACTTTCAGTCGTTCCCGGATAGCCGCTTCTCTCTGGAAGTCGCTCAGGCGAGCCGCCTCTTTAATGGCCGAGCGGAGTTGCTGCGCGGCTTCCTGTTTGCGGCCGCTGTAGAAATAGCTTTCCCCCAGTGCCCGGTAGGCCAGTACAGAATCCCCTGAGGTTGATGCCGTTTTACTGAGAGTTGCCCAATACGCCGGGTTTTCCGGATAATCTTCAGTGATTTTTTTGAGTATTGCGACCGCTTCAGGCGCTTTGCCGCTCCGGTCGAGTAACATGGCCTGGGTCAGTCTCAGACTGAGATCAGCGGGATAATTCCGACGCGCTTCTTTCACCATTGTCAGTGCCGTACCGGCATCGCCCATCTCGGCCGTTAACTGTGCGCGCAACGCGGTGACGGCGGGATGAGCGTAGGTAATCTGGTCTGCATAAGCTGCACCTTTCTTCCAGTCTTCGCGATTAAAGGAGAGTCTCGCCAGGGCGTACAGAAGTGCATTTCTGCTGTCGTGATTCTCTGAGGTGTCAGGGCCAGATTTTTCCAGGCGCCGTTCAAGCTCAGCGAGTGCTTCATCTTTCAGCTGATAGCGTGCCTCGGCAAGTAACCTGAGCACCTGAAAACTGAAACTGCGCTGTCGTTGCTTTTCCGGGTACTGTGCTGCACGGCCGGCGGCATCGGCTACCCGCGCGCTTGTCAGTGGGTGGGTCATCAGAAACTCAAGTGAGCTGCCACGATAACGGCTTGCCGACATCATGTTGCTGAACATATCTGTCATTGCATGGGCATCCATTCCGCTGCGACTCAGGGTGACCATGCCCAGACGGTCGGCTTCGCGTTCAAAGTCGCGGCTATAGGCCAGCTGATTCTGTATAGCGGCGGCCTGACTCCCGACCAGGCCTGCTACGCCGGCGTCCGTATTGTTAGTTGCAATAAGAACGATACTCGCCAGCAAGGTTGCCAGCGTTACCGGGTCGCGACGCTGAGCCGCCTCGACCTGGCGGGCGAAATGACGCTGGCTGAGGTGTGCCAGCTCGTGTGCCAGTACAGAAGCGACCTGATCTTCGTCGTCGCTGTACAGCAGTAGGCCCAGGTTAATACCCACGATCCCCCCGGGTACCGCAAACGCATTCAGTTCGGGACTATCGACAACAATGATCGAGAGATCGGTATCCTGTAAGCCGGAGTGTGGAACAAGCTCGTAGACCAGGTCGCGGAACCAGGTAATAGCAAGCGGATCATCAATGGTCGGAGCCTGAGAGCGGAGGGCGCGCAACCACTCCTGCCCCAGCTCTTTTTCCTGATGAAGTGATATCAGGCCGGAGGTACTGTCTCCCAGTGAGGGAAGCTCCTGTGTGGCAGATGTGCTTCCTGCGGATGCCAGCAGCAGAAGGAGTGTTAGCAGACGTTTCAAGTAAAATGGTCCCGGCCAGTAGTTGCTTTGGTCTTTCTGTGACTGTGCACAAAAAACGGGGTTCCGTACAGCATACAGAAGTCTTGTGCTGCCGTATAATCAGCGCGATTGATGTCAGGAGTATAAAAGGTGACTGGAGAAACCGGAGAGTCCGGGGCTGGCAATGATCTGGATCTGACAGGGCTCGAATGTCCGATGCCGCTGTTACGAACTAAACTTGCTTTGCGGAATCTCAGTGCCGGAGAGACCATCCGGGTAATGGCGTCCGATCCCGGCAGTGCCCGGGATATTCCGAAGTTTATTGATATGAGTCCACACGAGCTGTTATCCGTGGACGAGTCAGAAAGTCTCTATTGTTTTGTAATCAGGAAAGGGGAGTAACATGCTCAAGGTAGTACGGCGCTGGATTGACCGGTATTTCTCAGATGAAGAAGCGCTGACACTGATGTTGATCCTGATTGCCCTTCTTCTCGTCATTCTGGCGCTCGGCAATGTACTTGCTCCTTTTCTGACGGCTGTTGTGGTCGCTTATCTTCTGCAAGGGGCGATGAACTACTGCAAGCGTCGCGGTATGGGACATCTTTCTGCCACGATCGCGGTATTTCTGTTGTTCATGACCGTTATGTTGACGTTGATCCTGATTATCCTGCCCGCCACCTGGAATCAGGCTGTTCAGTTTATCTCCGAGATTCCGCGCATGGCCTCAAAAGGGCAGGAGCTGATGATGCTGCTGCCAGAAAAGTATCCTGAGCTGGTGTCGGTCGACCAGGTGAAACAGTGGACTAAGCAGATTACCGATGAACTGGCCTCTCTCGGGCAGTTAGCGGTGACCTTCTCACTGAGTGGGATCGCCGGGTTGATGGGGTTACTGATTTACTGCGTACTGGTGCCTATCCTGGTGTTTTTCCTGCTGAAAGACTCCACCCAGATCGTGAACTGGATGACGGCGTTTCTGCCCAGTAAGCGGAATCTGCTGACAAACGTCTGGGCTGAAATGGACGTTCAGATCGCCAATTATATCCGGGGTAAGGCGGTTGAGATCGTCATCGTTGGTGGTGTCAGTTACATCGCATTTGTGATTTTTGGACTGAACTATGCCGCGCTGCTGGCAATTGCTGTGGGATTCTCTGTTCTGATTCCCTATATCGGTGCAGCGGTCGTCACTGTACCGATTGCCCTGGTGGGCTACTTCCAGTGGGGATGGAACGAAACTTTTTTCTGGTTAATGGCGGTTTATGCCGTAATTCAGGCGCTTGATGGCAATGTTCTGGTACCGCTGCTTTTCTCGGAGGTCGTGAATCTACACCCGGTTGCAATTATTGTTGCTGTGCTGATTTTTGGTGGTCTCTGGGGCTTCTGGGGTGTGTTTTTTGCCATTCCGCTGGCGACTTTATTCAAAGCGATACTGAGAGCCTGGCCGGTTGCACTGTCTAACGGGCCAGATGTCAGTAACTGACTTGTCAGTGGCAGGTTGCGCCAGTAGACTTGCCCCTCTGTTCACCACGTCCTCCGGGCGGATAATAAAAAATTCGGGAGACTTCCTCAGATGATTACCGGCAGTATCGTTGCTCTCATTACTCCAATGCACGCAGATGGCGGCGTTGATTGGGAGAACCTTGATCGGCTTGTGGAATTCCACATCAAGGAAGGCACAGATGCGATTGTCGCCGTCGGCACGACAGGCGAGTCAGCCACCCTTACAACGGATGAGCATGTTGGCGTTATCGAACGTGTCGTAAAAACCACCGCAGGACGTCGTCCTGTGATTGCAGGTACCGGGGCTAACAACACGGTAGAAGCAATCGAACTGACGCAGGAAGCTAAGCGCGTTGGCGCTGATGCCTGTCTGTTAGTGACTCCTTATTACAATAAGCCACCTCAGCGTGCTCTGATTAAGCATCATGAAGCTATCGCGTCGGCGGTTGATATCCCTCAGTGGCTGTATAACGTTCCCGGCCGTACGGCCGTCGATATGCTGCCAGAAACGGTTGCCGCTCTGGCTGATATTCCGCAGATCACTGCTGTGAAAGAAGCCACGGGCGACATGGAGCGCGCGCGTCGTCTTATCGAACTTGTGGGTGACCGTATGGCGGTCTATTCCGGCGATGATGAAACGGCGTACGAACTGATTCTGCTGGGTGGTAAAGGCAATATTTCTGTGACAGCAAACGTTGCACCGGCCATGATGCATGAACTCTGCATGCTGGCGCTGGATGGCAAAGCGGATGAAGCCCGCGCGCTGAACCAGAAACTGATGAATCTTCATAACTCAATGTTCGTTGAAGCGAACCCGATCCCGGTTAAATGGGCGTTACACCGTATGAACCGGTGTGACACTGGTATCCGCCTGCCATTGGTAGAGCTGGATAACGCCCTCAAACCTAAGGTCGAGCTGGCGCTGACAGAACTGGGCATTATCTGACGGACAACAATGCGAACTTTTCTTCTCCTGCCGCTGGTGTTTATCAGCGGCTGCAGCTGGATCTTTGGTGATACCTTTCACAACCGCGCGCTGGATTACCGGCAGGCAGAAGAGGCGGCCGCAACCCGTCTTCCTGACGGCATCAACCTGAGCACTTATGACAGGTATCCGATTCCTGATGAAGGCAAAGACGGAGATCTTGGAGAAGAGTTCAGGGTGCCGGTACCGGTCGCTCTTGAGCTTGCAGAAGCCGCGGACGAGCAGGCAACAACGCTGAGCGAATACCGTAGTTTCGCACTGAACCCGCGTCTGGACCGGGATGGCGCAGGTACTGAGATTCTGTCCCTCGATTCGTCCTTTGCGGTGTCCTGGGCACGTGTTGCGGATGCACTTACGGCGTCTTCCCTGAAGGTCAGTGACCTCAACCGCAGTCTTGCTGTCTACTACCTGGACCTGCCTAACCCTGAAGCTGAGAATGATGAACGCAGCTGGTGGGGGAAGCTCTGGGGTAAACGTATTGAGCCTGAAGTGACTTACGAGCTGAGAATGGTTCGTTCTGGCAATGGTGTCTATCTGACGCTGCTGCAGGACGCAGATACACTGGCAGATGCTGGCCTGACCCGGACTGTGCTGAAAGAAATTTACGACCAACTGGTGAAGTGAGATACATTTCCCTCGGCAGTGGCAGTCGCGGAAATGCGACACTGGTTCACTGCGGTGCCCACGCTATTCTTATCGACAGCGGCTTTTCCCGTAAGGTACTGCTGCAGCGCCTTGCGGCTGCAGAAATAGATCTGTCAGTGATCAGAGCTGCGTTCGTTACCCATGAGCATAGCGACCACGCAAAGGGCATTACCTCCTTCTGTGAGCATCTCAACATTCCGTTTTACGCGTCCTTCGGGACGGCACGTAAAATGGAGTGGACGGCGCATCCTCTCTGGCAATGTATCGGAGCCGGGGCGGCCGTTCAGATTGGCAGTCTGGCAGTGACCCCCGTTGTCGTTCCGCATGACGCTCATGAGCCTCTTCAGTTTGTGATTGAGAATGCACAAGGCCTGAGGCTTGGTATACTATCCGACCTTGGCGCAGTGACCCCCCATATTGTGGGTGCTTATCAGGGCTGCCACGCATTGCAGGTTGAGGCAAATCACGATCCCGGAATGCTTGAAACCGGGCCGTATCCACCGGTTCTGAGAGCCAGGGTCGCAGGGGATTACGGTCACCTCAGCAATGCTCAGTGTGCAGACTTCATTGCCCGGGTTCGCTGGCCCGGGCTCCGGTTCGTGACGGCCGGCCATATCAGCGAAAAGAACAATGACCGGAATCTGGTACGCCAGATTCTGGCGCCTGTGCTGGAATGTCACCCGGATGAGGTACACCTTCTGGAGCAGGATGACCTGTCAGGCTGGTTCAGCCTGGCGGACTGAATTTACATTAACGAATACCGGCACGCCCGGTGAAACCAGTTTTCCGGAGAAACCTATGGAAAAGCGCGAACTACTTTACTCAGGCAAAGCAAAGTCTGTGTACACCACTGATGACCAGGATTACATGGTGCTTGAGTTCCGTAATGACACTTCTGCGTTTGACGGCAAGAAAGTAGAGCAGCTGGACCGTAAAGGTATGGTGAACAATAAGTTCAATGCCTTCATTATGAGCAAGCTGGCGGAAGCTGGCATTCCTACCCACTTCGAAAAACTGCTCTCCGATACGGATTCGTTGGTTAAGCGTCTCGATATGGTGCCGCTGGAGTGTGTTGTCCGTAACGTTGCCGCGGGAAGCCTGGTACGTCGTCTTGGGGTGGAAGAAGGTAAAGACCTTAACCCGCCTACGTTTGAGCTCTTCCTGAAAAATGATGCGCTGGGCGACCCTATGGTTAACGAGTATCACGCCCGTTCTTTTGGTTGGGCTGAAGAGGCGACCATTGAGAAAATGAAAGAGCTGACCTTCAAGGTGAATACAGTCCTTAAGCAGCTTTTCCTGGATGGCGATATGCTGCTGGTCGACTACAAGCTGGAATTCGGTATTTTCAACGGTGAAGTCGTACTGGGTGACGAGTTTTCGCCGGACGGCTGCCGTCTCTGGGATAAGAACACCCGCGAAAAACTGGATAAAGACCGCTTCCGCCAGGGGCTGGGTGGTGTTGTAGAAGCTTATGAAGAAGTAGGTCGTCGCCTGGGTATCCAGTTCTGATAAATACGTCTCTCAATGTGACTGTGCCAACGTTTTTTTATTGAAACGTTGGCATTTTATTATGCTGTGTGCCAATTTATCACAGCAGTAACACAGTAAGAGTGTTGCGGAACACGACATAAGAACAGGAAATTCCAATGAAAAAAACAGCACTTGCGGCGTTTCTGGTCGCGATGACACCGGTGGCTTCTCACGCCGATCTTCTTTTTACGGTAGGCGCAAAAGCCAATATGTGGAGCCCTGAGCCATCTGGTCAGATTGACGAAGGTGTTTCTGTTGATGAGTCTGCTAATGGTCTTGGCCTGGACGGTGAAAGTGGCACTCAGATGACAGTGTTCTTTGAGCATCCCATTCCTATGCTGCCAAATGTACGCCTGCGTCAGACCAGTCTTGATATGACAGGCGACGGCACTCTGTTTACAGAGTTCAACGGTCAGGTCTTTGCTGGCAATATCGATAGTGAATTAGACCTGTCGCATACAGATGCTACTTTTTACTGGGGCTTACCGCTGCCGATTCCTTACGTAGATGTGAATTTCGGTCTGACTGCGCGTATGTTCGATGGCTACGCCAAAGTGCAGTCGGATGTTCAGACAGAAGAAGTTGATCTGGACTTCGCGTTACCTATGGGCTTCCTGGAAGCACAGGTAGGTTCGCCGTTTGGTCTGTATGCTCAGGCAGAATTCAATGCGATTGGCTACGACGGTAACTCTCTGACCGATATGTCTTTCACGGTCGGTTATGACCTGCCGGTCCCTGTCGTGGATCTGGGACTTGAAGTCGGCCATCGTACACTGTCGATGAAAACCGATGCAGATACGACCGATATTGAAACTGATTTCGATGTATCGGGTCTGTTCTACGGTGCTTCACTGGCATTTGGTTTCTGAGTCTCAACGCGAGAACAGAACATAAAAAAACGAGCCTTATGGCTCGTTTTTTTATGGGTAGCAGATCAGGATTACTTATCTTCCCTGACAAACTCTGCCAGTACGGAATCAGTGCCCCGGTGGCCGATCACGACACTGACAATATCACTACGGATGGCATGAATCGGATGCTGGCGGTACTGGTGTTCCAGGCGGCAACGTTGCAGCGGGCAGAATCGAAAACCGATCTGCATCGTCAGTGCCCGTTCATTCGTGAACTCGTATGCCTTTTCCGGACTGACGTGCCAGCTGATATCTTCGAACAGACCCGGTTCCCAGCGCCAGCTGCTCTGCATGGTGACCAGCGATGGATAATCCTTGAAATTAAGAGCTGCAGCGACCCAACGCTGCCCGTCTTCTTTTTCGACTGTCTGTGACAGGCGATTCAGCTCAGTCTCATTTTTCAGCGTAAATTCCAGAACTGACTTGGCAATCTGACCCGGTTGGTAGGCTGCATTCTCGTCGGGGAAGATGGCGCTGTAGACCTTGCTGTTGGGCAGATTGCGCATGCCGACGATGACAAAACTTTGCTTACCGGCGCCATAGTTGTATTTCGCTGCCTGCAGCTCGAACTCAACAAAGCGGGTGGTGCCGGCACGCAACTCCTTGGTCAGCTTGCCTTCGAAGAGTCCATCAATCATCGCGTCATCAAGGTAGTTGCTTGCGTCCCACGCTTCTCTGGCTTCGTTAAGGCGACTCTGAATTCGCGCATCGCGCTCTGCAGCCAGTCGCTCAGCTTCCTTGCGGGCTTCCTCCAGTCGTTGAGCTTCAAGCAGTTGTTGCCTGAGGAGTTCTTCTTTGGATGGGCCGCAGCCCGCAATTGTGAGCAGACACAGCAGCAAAGTAACGAGGCGAATCATGGTGAATCCTTGTAAATTTTGAGCATGATTATAACGGGCTGACAGCGGAATGTGGGACTTTTGTCACGACTTGCATCATCGGTGGCTACAGTGGACAAAGCTGCATGTCTGTGACACCCTTCAGACAGCTTTTTTTCTGCCAGAGGAGCAGAGGATGCGTCTGAGTGTGTTATTAATTCTGGTGGTCGTAGCTGGCTGTAACTGGGGGAGGGAGTCGCCTCTGACCAATATCAAGGATGCAGAGTTACGCAAGCAGAATTACCGGTGCCAGATGGCTGGAGAGCTGTCGGCAGCGGAGATTCAGATTTGCAAGAATATCCGTCGTGAATGCGACAAGCGGGCAAGCAAAGGAAATTATGTTTGCTGACCGTGAGGTGTTTCCGGGGATGACCCGTGTGTATTTTAATGACCAGCAGGAAATAGTAATGAAGCTTGTAAAAATCGTTCCAGCCATCGCGCTGGGTACACTGTTATTGACCGGTTGTGGTCAGGAGGAAAAAGTGAAGTTAGAAACCAATGCTCAGAAAATGAGTTACGGTATCGGCCTGAATATTGGCCGCCAGATGCAGCGTGAAGGCGCCGAGCTTGACGCTGATGCAATCGCTGCGGGTATCCGTGATGTGATGGCTGGTGCTGAAGAGCGTCTGAGCATGGAAGAAATTCAGTCTGCGTTCATGGCAATGCAGGAAGAAGCCGAGCGCAAGCAGAAAGCGCTTGATGATGAAGCTGCTCAGGCCAGCAAAGATTTCCTGGCTGAAAACGGTAAGCGTGAAGGCGTGAAAACGACTGAGTCTGGTCTGCAGTACGAAGTGATGACTGCCGTAGAAGAAGGTGAGTCACCAGCAGCGACTGATCGTGTTCGTGTGCACTACCACGGTACTCTGATTTCTGGTGAAGTATTTGACAGCTCTGTAGAGCGTGGCGAGCCAGCAGAATTCCCGGTTAACGGTGTTATCCGTGGTTGGATTGAAGCCCTGCAGCTGATGAAGCCTGGCGAGAAGTGGAAGCTGTTCATCCCTGCGGAGCTGGCGTACGGCGCACGTAGCCCAAGCCCTGCAATTCCAGCCAACTCTGCGCTGGTATTTGAAGTTGAGCTGCTGGAAATCGTTAAAGACTGATTTCTGCTGCACAATAGAAAAAGCCCGCATCAGCGGGCTTTTTTGTGCCTGTCGACTGTTCAGTCAGCGACGGCTTCTTCTGCTTCTTTGCAGGTATCTTCAAGTGCGTCTTTTCTCAGGCCGCAGACATTCATATGCTCGAGGGTCCGCTCGAGGCTTTCCAGCTGTTGATCACTCAGACGGGTGACAGAACCACAGACCCGGCAAGTGATCTTACGCTCATCACGGATCACGGCAGCGGGTCTGGAGGTGTAGGATTTGCACTCAGCGCAGGGGAGTGGATACTGAACGACGGCTGCTACTAAAGACATAAACTACCACAACAAAAGCTTACTGTTGGGCGTAATTTATACAACAAAATGAGAACTATTTGAAGTTTGAAAAGGGGGACAAAAGAAGACAATGCAGGAAATCTTGATGGTCGGGGTAGAGAGATTCGAACTCCCGACATCCTGGTCCCAAACCAGGCGCGCTACCAGACTGCGCTATACCCCGAATGCTGTGTTGGCTCCCCGAGCTGGACTTGAACCAGCGACCAACGGATTAACAGTCCGCTGCTCTACCGACTGAGCTATCGGGGAACATCTCAACAGCGGGACGAATATTACGGATATCGCTGTGGTGAGTCAACACTTTTTTTAGGAGAAAAGTGAAGAAAAAACAAAAAGATAGCGTAGGCGTGAGGCTTCGGTCAGGAGTCCGGCAGGGCATTCTTAGCCTCTGCCGGAGATACGTCGAGAAAATCAGCTGCCTTTCTTGAAGATGTTCTCGTAAACGTAGTTTGTGGCTTCAACAAACCCGTCGATACTGCCGCAGTCAAAACGCTTACCGCGGAACTTGTATGCGAGTACACAACCTTCCTGAGCCTGCTTCAGCAGAGCATCGGTGATCTGTACTTCACCGTTTTTGCCAGGAGCGGTGTTTTCGATCTTGTCGAAAATATCTGGGGTCAGAATGTAACGGCCGATGATAGCCAGATTACTTGGCGCGTCTTCTTTGGCTGGCTTCTCTACCATGTCAGTGACTTTGTAGAGACCATTTTTCATTTCTTCGCCAGCAATCACGCCGTACTTATGTACTTCATCTTCAGGCACTTCCTGAACGGCAACGATGGAGCAGCGGAACTGTTTGAAGATTTTTACCATCTGAGCCAGAACGCCTTCGCCGTCTTCATCCGGTACGCACAGGTCATCGGCGAGAACAACGGCAAATGGCTCATCGCCCATCAGGTACTTACCGGAGAGAATGGCGTGGCCCAGGCCTTTCATGTGGTTCTGGCGCTTGAATGCGAACTCATTGTGGTCAATCAGTTTACGGATTGAGTTAAGCAGGCCTTCTTTACCTGTACCTTCGATTTCCTTTTCGAGCTCGTATGAAATATCGAAATGGTCAGCAATGGCACGCTTACCTCGACCAGTAATAAAACCAATGCGGTTCATTCCTGCTTCTGCGGCTTCTTCTACGCCATACTGTACGAGCGGTTTGTTAACGATCGGGAGCATTTCCTTAGGCATTGCTTTCGTCGCAGGGAGGAAGCGTGTGCCATAGCCAGCGACCGGGAAGAGACATTTGCGGATCATCGGGATCTTTCCTTGTTCAGACATAGTAATCAGGTACCTCTTTACTGCGGCAGATTATGGCAGATTTGTTACGTTTTTGCGTCATTGGCCGGTGCCGCCGTGAAAAATTTTCGGGCAGAGAACTTCCCGTCCTGAATCATGTTGGTGCAAGTATGATGCCGACGGTACAGAATCTGCTTATCTTGACTAATATGACATTAAGGCCCGATAAAATCAGGGCTCAGCTGATCGGGCAGGAAGGTCAGGTCGGTTGAAACGGGTGTAAGAGAAGAATTGCCGATATCTGAGGTGTTTCTCGTTGCACTGAAAAGTAACACTGGAGGTAAGTGATGCACATAAATGCACCGTTTGAACTTGTTCTCTTTGGTGGTCTGGGTGACCTGGCGCTGCGTAAGCTGATGCCGGCTCTTTATATGTTGCATCGGGATGGTCGTCTGCCCGACGGTGTGATCTATGCTGTGACGCGTCAGGACATGGAGCGTGGGGACTTTTCCCGCGTGATAGAGAAGTCTCTGAAGTCGCACATCGGCAACGAGTATCTGGAGCTGGAAGTACTTGATGCGTTTATCGCTAAAGTTCAGTGCCTGACAATGGATGTCACGGATGAGGGGGCGTACAAAGCGCTCCGTAAAACCTTCTCACAGGAAGACAGCAATCGTCTCTACTACATGGCCACCGGCTCTGATCTCTATACCCCGGTGTGCAGGGGTCTGCACAGTGCGGGTCTGATCACTCCACAAAGTAAGATTGTTCTGGAAAAGCCGATCGGGCATGACCTGGCATCGGCCAGGGCGATCAACGATACGGTGGCTGAGTTTTTTAAAGAGAATCAGATTTACCGCATTGATCACTACCTTGGAAAAGAAACCGTACAGAACCTGATGGTGTTGCGATTCGCTAACTCACTGTTTGAATCACAGTGGAACCAGCATTACATCGACCATATTCAGATCACTATCTCTGAATCACTGGGGGTTGAAAAGCGAGCGGGCTTTTATGAGCACGTTGGCGCCATGCGCGATATGTTTCAGAACCATCTGCTGCAGCTGCTCTGCATCACTGCGATGGAGCCGCCCGCGAGGCTGGAGCCGGACGCCGTTCGCGATGAAAAAGTCAAAGTGCTGCGGGCACTTAAGCCGATTACCGGTAATCTTATATCCGATAATGTGGTACGGGGGCAGTACGATGCGGGCGTTGCCGATGGCAAAGCCGTTCCGCGTTACCGGGACGAGCCAGGGGTTCACCCTAAGAGTCAGACCGAAACCTTTATCGCGGCAAAGGTTGAGATTGATAACTGGCGTTGGGCTGGTGTTCCGTTTTATCTCCGCACGGGCAAGCGACTGGCAGAACGTGCTTGTGAAATTGTTGTGCATTTTAAAGAAATTCCACACTCTATATTTCCGTTGCAGCACAAAAATACCATGGCGAATAAGCTGATATTCCGCCTGCAGCCCGATGAAGGTGTACGGCTGATGTTGTGCGAAAAACGCGTCGGTCCGGGGATGAATGTCCGGCCGATGAACCTCAGCCTGAATCCTTCCAACCACCGCCAGACGCGGGTTCCGGAAGCCTATGAACGGTTACTGTTTGACGCTCTCAGCGGCAATGCGACGCTCTTTCTGCGCAACGACGAGTTGCTTGAGGCGTGGCGCTGGGTGGATCCGATTCTCAGTTACTGGACTGAACTCGACCAACGCCCTGAACCCTATACCGCTGGCTCCTGGGGGCCAGCGGCAGCGACCCTTCTTCTCGCAAAAGATGGGCGCCTTTGGGATGAAAACAGCTGATAATGAATGAACATTTCTCCCACTGACTGTCACACTGACAGTCAGCCCGGAGTAAAGGAGGCCTTTATGGCAGAAAACCGTTTTAAATCCGCTGATGCGCTTGCAAAACAACTTGCGGAAGATCTTGCCAACCGGATTCGCGAAGCCATTGAGGCTCGGGGGAGAGTATGCATCGCAGTCAGCGGGGGCACGACGCCTGTACGTTTTTTTGAAGAGCTCTCAAAGCAGAAGCTCGACTGGAGCAAAGTGCTGATAACGCTGGTCGATGAGCGCTGGGTCGGAGAGGAGGACACCGCCAGTAATGCCCGTCTGGTGCGTCAGCACCTGCTTATGAATCAAGCGGCCGCTGCTTACTTTCTGCCGCTGAAAAATAAAAGTGCATCGCCGGTCGATGGCTTTATGGAATGTGAAAATAAACTGCATGAACAGATCACCCGACTGGATTTTGCGGTGTTAGGTATGGGCAATGATGGGCACACGGCCTCGTGGTTTCCCGGGTCTTCGTCATTGTCACGATGCCTTGATGAGAGTGCTGGCGCCTGGTGTTGTCCTGTGACGGATGAGCCAGCTGGCTTGCCTCGTATGACCCTGACGTGGGCCTTGCTGTCGAATTGCCGCCACCTGTATCTACATTTTGAGGGACAGCAGAAAAATGCTGTGTATCAGCAGGCACTGGAGGAGGAGGGCCGGACGGATATTCAGGCGATGCCGGTCCGCACGGTTCTGACTCAGTCTCAGGTTCCACTCACCATTTTCCGGAGTGAATAATATGCATCCAGTCGTTGCGGCAGTCACAGACCGTATCCGGGAACGGAGCCGGTCTCTGCGTGAGTCCTACCTCACAGACATTGCAGAGGCTGCGGCGGAGGGGCCTGTCAGGACGGGGCTCAGCTGTACGAACCTCGCTCACGATTACGCCTCAGCGACTGATGATGAAAAACTTATTCTACGCAGCAGTGTACGGGCGGCGAACATTGGTATTGTTACCGCATACAACGACGTTCTCTCGGCCCATGCGCCATACCGCCACTACCCTGAACAGATCAAGCAGGCACTCGCTGAACAGGGCCATGTCGCTCAGGTCGCGTCCGGAGTGCCAGCGATGTGTGATGGCGTCACCCAGGGGCAGAGCGGTATGGAGATGTCTCTGTTCAGTCGGGACGTCATTGCGTTGAGTACTGCAGTAGCCCTGTCTCATCAGGTGTTTGACGGTGCGCTGATGCTTGGGATCTGCGACAAAATTGTCCCGGGTCTGTTAATGGCTGCGCTCCGTTTTGGTCATCTCCCCTGCGTATTTGTACCTTCCGGTCCGATGCACAGCGGTATCAGTAATCAGGATAAAGCAAAGGTGCGGCAGGCATACGCCCGTGGCGATGTTGATGATGAAGAGTTGCTCAAAAGTGAAATGGGCAGTTATCACAGCGAAGGTACCTGTACGTTTTACGGCACTGCGAACTCGAACCAGATGCTGATGGAAATCATGGGGCTGCAGTTACCGGGCTCCTCTTTTGTTCCTCCAGGTGGCAACCTCCGGCGATTACTCACGGCTGAGGCAACCTCGGTTGTCACACGTATCACCGCGCTGGAAGCTGGCTATCTGCCCATCGGACAGATGATCGATGAGCGTTCAATGGTCAATGCGATGGTGGGGCTTCTGGCCACCGGTGGGTCGACAAACCACAGCATTCACCTGGTCGCCATCGCACGTATGGCCGGTATTCTGATCGACTGGCAGGACATGGCCGACCTTTCAGAGGTCGTTCCTTTGCTGACCCGGATGTACCCTAATGGCAGTGCCGACGTGAATGCCTTTCATGAGGCGGGAGGCATGCCATTTCTGATCCGCGAATTACTCGATGAGGGCATGTTGCATGGGGATGTCAGAACCATTCTGGGAGAAGGGCTGCAGCAGTGGTGTCAGATGCCGTATGAAGATGATAAAGGGCAGTTGGCATGGAAAGCCGTGGCGGCAGAATCCGGAGACCTGACGGTCCTGGCGCCTGCTCATGCGCCTTTCCTGCGGGAGGGCGGAATGAAACTGGTTAGCGGTAATCTTGGCCGCGCCATGATGAAAGTCTCGGCAGTACCTGACGACCGTTGGGTAATCGAAGCCCCTGCAAAAGTATTTACGGATCAGCAACAGGTACTCGACGCCTATCGCGCCGGCGATCTCAATCAGGATGTCATCGTGGTCGTTAAAGGCCAGGGGCCGCGCGCCAATGGGATGCCTGAACTGCATCAGTTAACCCCCGCACTGACCAATCTGCAGGAGCAGGGATATCGGGTAGCGCTGGTGACGGATGGTCGGTTGTCCGGAGCATCCGGTAAGGTCCCTGCAGCGATTCACCTGTGCCCGGAGGCACTGACGGATGGGCCTGTGCATGCGGTCAGAGACGGAGACATGATTTGTCTTGATGGACACAAAGGGCTGCTGCAGGTTATTACCCCCGGGTTTGAACAGCGGCTTACGGAGGAAGTACGTGCTCCGCTGGATGTGTCTGCCAGTCGCAAAGGCAACGGTCGCGAACTTTTTCAGGGCTTCCGGATGTTGGCGGGACCCGCCGATCAGGGAGCCATCAGTCTTGGATGGGAGTAAGTCTATGTGGGATCTCTGGTTGCAGCGCACAAAGCCCGTCGTGCCTGTCATCGTAATAAATGATCTGGATGATGCTGTGCCTATGGCGCAGGCGCTGGTCGATGGTGGTGTTCATCTGCTTGAGGTGACTCTCCGCACAGAGCATGGTCTGGAAGCAATCCGGGACATCCGTGCCAATGTCCCTGAAGCGATCGTCGGTGTCGGGACAGTGACGAGTACGCAGCAGTTCCATGATGCACTGAAAGTGGGCGCTGAGTTTGTTGTCACCCCTGGATTTACGGCAAGCCTGCTGCAATGTGCTCAGGAGTGGGGAGGCCCATTTCTGCCCGGTGTTGCAACGACCAGTGAAGTCATGCAGGTTCGGGAAGCCGGTTTCAGCCGGATGAAGTTCTTCCCTGCAGCTGCCGCAGGTGGCAGGGACATGCTCCGGTCTATCGGTGGCCCTCTGGGGGATGTGTCATTCTGCCCGACCGGCGGGATTGGTGCAGAGACCTATGGCGATTATCTCGAATTAAACAATGTTTTCGCGGTCGGGGGCAGCTGGCTCACGCCCGAGAAGCTGATGTCGGCACGGAATTGGCAAGGAATTAAGGACATCGCAGACGCCGTCCGGTCATAATTCACCGGCTTGGCTGCACTGAAATTCATCAGGCGTCAGAGGACAATCAATGACTGAGGCAGCATTGCAACAGTTCACTCACCGGGTAAAAAATATTTACGGTGATATGCAGGATGCAGGGCTGGTCGCCCGCGAAATACACACCATCTGCCAACACTTCTGCGAAAAAACCGGTCGCACTCACCGGGAGGAGGCCGTGCCAGCGGGCGCTGAACGCTGGAGTCAGGAAGACGTAATTCTGATTACTTACGGCAACAGCGTGCAGAAAGCGGATGAAATGCCGATGGCAACGCTGACACATTTTCTGAAAGAGCGGCTCGCCGAAGTCGTAAACTCGGTCCATATTCTGCCATTTTTTCCGTATAGCTCAGACGATGGTTTTTCGGTGATCGACTATTACATGGTGAATCCAGAGTGGGGTGACTGGAACCATGTAGCCGATATTGCCGCAGATTTTGATCTGATGATCGATCTTGTGATTAACCACTGCTCCCGTGAGAACCTCTGGTTCGTCGATTATATTGCCAACCGTGAGCCGTACAGCGACTATTTTATTGAAGTCGATCCGGCGACGGATGTATCCCTGGTGACCCGACCGCGCAATACACCTTTGTTAACCCCTGTGCATACCCACCGTGGCGTCAGACATGTCTGGGCGACATTTTCAGAAGATCAGATTGATCTGAATTTTGCCAATCCACAGGTGCTGTTCGAATTTATAAAAATTTACCTGATGTACATCGAACAGGGGGCCCGGTTTATCCGACTGGATGCGGTGGCGTTTCTCTGGAAGCAGATCGGGACGACCTGTCTTCACCTGAGTCAGACGCACGAGGCCGTTAAACTTCTTCGTGATGTCGTGAATTTTGTGGCGCCAGAAGTCGTCGTGATCACAGAAACTAATGTCCCGGTCAAAGAGAACCTCAGCTACTTCGGTCAGTCTGACGAAGCTCATATGGTGTATCAGTTCGGTCTGCCGCCTCTGGTATTACACGCGCTGAATCGTGGAAATGCCTCTTTTCTGAGTGACTGGGCAGATGCGATTCCTCCGTTACCAGAGGGGTGCTCGTATCTTAATTTCACCGCCTCCCATGACGGTATTGGTGTTCGTCCGGTTGAAGGTCTGCTGCCAGAGCGGGAAGTCCAGGATCTGATTGACTGCATGCACCGCTTCGGTGGCTTTGTCAGCATGAAGGCAAACAGTGATGGGACAGAGAGCCCCTACGAAATTAATATTACATTGTTCGATGCCTGTATGGGCACACGCCGGGGGGTTGATCACCATCAGGTTCAGCGTTTCCTCTGTTCGCAGGCTATTATGCTGGCCATGCAGGGAATCCCGGCAGTGTATATTCACAGCCTTACGGCGTCGCCGAATGATCTTGCCCGGGTTGAGCAGACCGGGCGTACGCGTTCTATTAACCGCAGGATCTGGGAAAAGAATGAGTTGGACTACCTGTTAGGTAATCCGGTAACGCACCAGGCCGAGGTGTTTACTGCGTTATCCCGTATGATAAAAATACGTCGTAAGCAACCGGCATTTCATCCTGATGCACGCCAGGATGTGGTGAAGATCAATACCGACCTCTTTATTCTGATAAGAAGCTGTGGTGAATCCGGACAACGCGTATTTGCGATCTCCAATGTCACAGAGCGAATTCTGAATCTGCCTCTCGCCAGTCTCGGATTTATGGAAAGTGGTTTGACGGATCTGTTGTCACTTGAGGAATCGGTGGTGGGAGACGAGCTGACTCTCTATCCGTATCAGACGGTCTGGCTCTGTCGCGACAGTGATGCAGTAAGATAAGAAAAGGAAAGCGACCCGCCGTTGGCGGGTCGCGCAGAGCAATCAGCCCGCGTTATCTTCTTCAACCGCCTCGTACAGGCGATCAAGAATATCAGGCACTGCTGAAATAACCCGGTTCCAGCTTGGAATGAACGGCGTTTCCATCGGGTTAGCCAGAAAGTATTCGCCAGCATTCATGATATTTTCTGCAAACATCTCCACTGCGCGTTCTTCGGCATGACGATCCAGATTCAGACCATTCATACGTGCATCGTTGTAATAGGTTTCAATAAAGTCGAGCGCGATGCGGAAGTAGGTCGCCTTGATGGTACGGAAGGTTTCGTTCGAGAAAACTTCGCCCTGGGTGGCGAGTTTACGGAAAATTGCCTTACAGATATCCATGCTCATTTTTGACAAGCCCGCGTTTGCATCTTCCTGAGACAGCGGCTGATGCTTGTGGTCATAAACATCGGCAATATCGACCTGACAAATGCGGTTTGTAGAATAATTCCGCTTCATTTCAGACAGGACGCCAATTTCCAGCCCCCAGTCGCTTGGGATGCGGATGTCGTTAAGTGCATCTGTGCGCATGGAGAATTCGCCGGATAGCGGATAGCGGAAACTGTCGAGGTACTCGAGGAAGTCCAGCCCACCATAGATTTTTTTCAGAGCCCGTAACAGCGGGGTGACAAGGAGGCGGCTGACGCGGCCATTCATTTTCTGGTCAGCAATACGGGTGTAATAGCCTTTGGCAAATACATAGTTGAAACCAGGGTTCGCGACCGGGTATACCAGACGCGCAAGCAGGCTACGGTCGTAGGTCACGATATCGCAATCGTGCAGCGCTACCGACTCTGCCCGCCCTGAAGCCAGAACATAGCCATAGCAGTACCAGACGTTCCGTCCTTTACCCAGCTCAGTGGGTGCCAGTCCTTTCTCCTGCAGCATGGCATCAATTTTCTGAAGACGCGGGCCGTCGTTCCAGAGAATACGGTGATGTTGAGGGAGTCGTGAGAAAAAATGCTTGGCGTGTTCGTATTGCTTTTCGTCAGCCCGGTCGAGGCCGATGACAATCTCATTCAGGTAAGGCACCTGAGCAACTTCCTTGATGATGTTGTCGAGGGCAGGGCCTTCAAGTTCAGAATAAAGTGAGGGCAGTACCAGTGACATAGGGCGAAGACGCGAAAAGCTCATCAGCTCTTTTTCCATGTCCTCCAGTGGGCGGTCCACCAGGTTGTGCAGAGTTGTTACTATCCCGTTCTGATAAAAATCAGCCACTTAAATCTCCTTAATCAGTCTTCAGACTGTGTATTATTTTCAGAGTCAGCGCTTATTGCGCCAGCAGTTTATTCAGCAGAGGGCCCATGACCTGTTGCCAGCCTTTGGGGCCCTCGGACGGCGCAGTAACGGCCGCAGAGTTCTTTATCGTCAGTGTCGTTTTTTTGCCCGGAATCACAACCGGAAAATCAGCCGCTTCGAGCATACCCACGTCGTTACCGCCATCTCCAAGAGCAATTGTGATGACATCCCGGCCAGTACTCTGGCGGTAATAATCGGCGACCTTTTTCATACCATCCGCTTTATCTGTCTGATTCATAACATGGTAGAAACGCCCACCCTGAACCAGACGCAAACCGTGGTGTTCAATCGCCGTGGTAAATTGAAGAAGTTCTTCTTCACTGCCTTGCCAGAGCAGGGGCTCTGTTGCTTCGCGCTGTTTTGCCAGAGTCGCGTCGTCGGTATTCAGTCCTGTCACTGCAGACACTTCACTGGCAGGCATATCGTTAAATCCACGGAAACGGAAGCCGTCTTTACGCAGCTGGCTGAGGACAGACAGTATTCCGTCGTAGCCACTGCCACTGACATGCGCAACAAAGTCTCCGTCACTGTCCGGAAGATAGACGGCGCTGCCGTTTTCACAGATAAACGGGAAGGTATTCTCCATGCGTCGGCGTAACAATTTTACTTCGGCGCGTGTTTTACTGGTGTTAAGAACGAGTGGGATATGCTGCTTTTTCAGAGTCTGCAGCGCTTTTTCTGCGGGCGCGTAGGAGTAGCTGGTGTGATCCAGCAGAGTACCGTCGAGATCGGTAAAAACCAGTATCTGTTTTTCTGTTGTCATTGCGATCTACCTCCGCACGTGACTGCATCTACTTCGTGCGACTGGTTGATGTTCAGTACCAGGCTGGCGTTCGCCGGAAGCGAATCCAGTGCCTGGCGTGTCAATCGTTCATAGTGCTGAATAAAGCGTACCAGAGCCTGATCACTAAAGCTTCTGTCTGTAGTTCCCTGTGCATTGGCACGATTTTCAGTTTCCTGTTGGGAGCGCCAACGGAGAACCGCATCCATATCAGGTACTTTCAGCATAATCAGTTCATCGATCAGGTCAAACCAGTCCCGATACAGAGTGGCGAGTTGCCGGTTGACCCATTCACGCCAGCGGCCGTCGCTGTCTTCGGTGGCCTCAAGGGGGTTTAACGGCGTGGATAGCGCCTCTGCAGAGACAGGGGTGCACCCTACACACCATCCTTCAAAGATAATCAGGTCGACCGGGCCCGACACTGTGTGCCAGTCAGTGGGGGGCAGACGATCATCACTGGCTTTGTCGAACGCCGGGAATTTCAGGGTTTCCCCGCTTTTCAGTGATTTCAGTTGTTGAAACAGGCGAATCCCCAGATGAGCGTCGTGGGTTCCGGGCACCCCCCGGGTACGCAGTAACGGATGTGTCGTTTCGCCCAATGCGGCCCGCTCCGCGTGGCTGAGATACAGGTCATCGATTGAGATAACGACAACGTTCCAGTCGAATGCCTCTTTATAAATCCCTTTCAGGGCGTTGCTGAGGGTACTCTTACCCGACCCCTGACCGCCGTGGATACCAAGAATCAGAGGCGTCTGTGAGGCGGTTACCTTCTCAGCCAGCCAGGCAGCGACAGGGCACCAGAGGTCGTCCCATTGACTCAGCCAGGTCGGGGGCAGTTGACCATCAGCGGGCTTTGCCTGCTTCAGCTGCGCAACCAGTGTTTCAGACACCTTGAGTGTTCCGGGCCATAGCGACATGCTGGTTTACCTCTGCTCTGCGCCTGACAGGTGTCCGGCGTGGGTTCTGGTGATAAGGATTTCTGAATACTTATGTAGCAGGCAGTGTGCCATCTTTGCAGCCATGCCATTTCGCGCGATACTGCGCCTGTGCGTGACACCACGTGCTTCAAAATGGGGCGCAAACGTTATCTTTGTCAGTTGTGCATCATAATGGTGCTTAGAGGAACCAGAAATGAACAGGGTCGCATATCAGGGAACCGGCGGGGCATACTCCCATATGGCCTGCACGCAGGTCTTTCCAGACTGGGAACACCTCGCCTGTGAAGATTTTCTCAGTGCCTTTGATCTGGTGCAGAAGGGATTTGCAGAGCGGGCAATGATTCCTCTGGAAAACTCTACGGCAGGGCGGGTCGAAGAAATTTACCGCCTGATTCCCCGTACACAACTGTTTATTACGCGCGAGCATTTTGAGCCGGTTAATCATTGTCTTCTGGCGCGGCCTGGCGCCCGTCTCGAAGATATCCGGTCGGTAAGTTCACATCCACAGGCGCTGGCGCAATGTCATCAGCGTCTGGTCAATCTTGGTATCAAAGCCGTAGCGGCGGTAGATACTGCGGGGGCAGCCAAAGCACTGGCCGCGAGCCAGAGTAACGACAGCGGTGCCATTGCCTCACGTCTGGCTGCTGAGCTGTACGGGCTGGAGATCCTGCAGGAAAACTTTCAGGACGTGATGGGGAATACCACCCGTTTTCTCGTATTTTCCCGTGAACAGGAGCACGAACAACCGCAGCCTCAGGTGCGCTATATCACCAGCCTGATTTTTGCAGTACGTAATATCCCTGCGGCGCTGTATAAAGCGCTCGGTGGTTTTGCGACCAACGGTGTCAATATGATCAAGCTGGAGAGCTACATGGATGGCGGAACCATGGAGGCCAGCCATTTTCACCTGGATATACACGGGCATCCGGCAGATATTCCGGTGGCCAATGCGATAGAAGAACTGAGTTATTTTGCCCGCGAAGTACGCTTACTGGGCAGTTACCCGGCCCATGGTTATCGCACCCGCACGGCCTTCGTCTGACTTATCCTGTCGTGGTGGGGGCTTTGCGCGACTCTTTATCGTTCGGCAGCCACATTTCAAATAACCGCCGCAGGTTCTGCTTGCGGATCGGTTTATTCAGTAGCTCATCCATGCCGGCATCACGTGAGTATTTCTCGAACTCAATGCCAAGGTGTGCCGTTAATGCAATCACCGGGATGGGGGGTAAGGCGTTGGTTATCTGCAGCTTACGTATCTGCCGGCTTGCTTCATAGCCGTCCATAACGGGCATTTCGCAGTCCATCAGTATCAGGTCGGGCTGATCAGGATTTGCCTCATAGGCCGATAATATCTGTGCCCCGTTATCGAAGATCTGAAACTCCATTCCCATATGTTTCAGCATACCCGCAATGACTTTCTGATTAACGAGGTTGTCTTCAGCCACCCAGATCACGCCGTTGCGGAAATCATTGTCGCCTTGTATTGGCGAAGCGTTTTGCAGATCAAGCAGGTTGCACAGCTGGTGGATCAGCACATGTGAACGTAGCGGTCGCTCAAGCTGGCGCTCGCTCCCCAGACGGGGCACCTGGCTGTTGACCACATAAAGGAAGCCCGGGGCGGGATCACTCTGCGGTGGAGGTACATCGGTGATGATGCAGGCCGGGTTTTCAAAATGACCATGTGCCGCTGTCATCCCCATTCCCGTCAGCGTCCGTACGACAAGGTCCTGTTCGTAGGGGTCGGAAAGCTCAGCGTAAAAACTGCGGTTGCTCAGATCCGGGTAGGTTATTAATCCCGAGGGTTCCGGATGATTCAGGGTGACAGTAAATCGCGAACCGGCTCCGGGTTTACTGCTGACATCGATGCTGCCCCCGAGAAGTTCCGCCAGCTTCTGACAGATGGTCAGGCCCAGGCCCGTGCCACCGTACTGGCGTTGTGTTGAGTCATCGGCCTGAGAGAATGACTGAAAGAGTCTGTCCTGCTGAGACAGGTGAATCCCGATTCCAGAGTCTTCCACCTGTATTACCAGTGCATCCTCTTTCCACTCAACGCGCAGAAGTACCCGGCCGTGCTCGGTAAATTTCACCGCGTTATTAAGGAGATTGTTGAGTATCTGTCTCAGGCGGATTTCATCCGTATGAATAAACTGGTGGTAGGGGGGCAGCATTTCCGCAATCAGTGTCAGATTCTTTTCTGCGGCCTGGCGGG
>Ga0208830_1000033_pt1 | contig 91032 bp, 95 predicted proteins | sample DeeseametaMP2634_FD_184169 | JGI IMG/M metagenome (GOLD analysis project Ga0208830, IMG submission 184169) | Marine microbial communities from the Deep Atlantic Ocean - MP2634 (SPAdes) | ecosystem: Environmental > Aquatic > Marine > Oceanic | place: Northeast of Antigua and Barbuda, North... | reverse complement strand
GTTGCAGGCTCCTGTCAATGCGCCGGGTACGCCCGACACAGGTGAAGCCACCGTTGAATATGCGGCACCGTCATGGCTGACGGGTGATTACGATAATGATGGAAGTTTTGAGAACCCTCAGGGAACGGCAACCTTTGGTGTATATCGTGGGCATGAAAAAGTCATCTACCGGAGAGAACTGCGCTAAATCCCCGATATATTCTTTCGGGGTATTAATGCCCCTGTGTGTGGTGCTTCTGAGCGTCAGCCTGCCGGGGCAGGCGCTTCTGCAGAATCTGAATCTGCTGCAGGGAGCCACTATGGGAGTGGACTGGATTGCCTCCGTACCTTCCCGTGCCGAAATCAATGGCCTGAACGAGCTGCGTATTCATAACGGCTACGTCGAAGTTGAATCGCAGCAGTACGATTTTGCCAATGCCAACTCAGTCGACCTGTCGTTTGATGTCACTGTGCCCTTTAATCTTCTGGGGCTGATCGGTTCGGCACCGAATCCCGGCGAAAATCTTCGGGTTGATTACCGTGCTGATGATGGCAGCTGGAAAACACTGAATACCTTTGTTGCTAACAACGGGTTTCTGGGGCTGATTTCATTGGGCAACTGGTTTACCTACAGTGCCAGTCTACCGACCGACGCCTATCACGACAGCTTTCAGATACGGTATGTGATGCTTGGCGGCGGTTATAGCCTTTTCGATCTTCTGGGGGATAACTGGTACGTCAGTAATATTAATATCGCTGCCGATCTGGTGCCTACCGGGCCGGATCATTATCAGTTTGTCTACGCGTCTCCTGCACTGACCTGCTCGCCACAACCTGTAACCCTGCAGGCCTGTGCTGATGCCAGCTGCTCGTCTCTGTACACAGACCCAGTGACTGTGCAGTTGAGCCCCAGTGGCTGGGTGGGAGGCAGCACGGTATCGTTTAATGGCGGTACGGCTTCCCTGTCTCTGAGTCACACCACCCCTGAACCGGTGACACTGTCGGTGACGTCATCACTCCCGGCGACGATTGGTGGGGCGACTCAGTGCGCCATCAATGGTGGTGCAGCCAGTGCGGCCTGCTCCCTGTTTTTTGCCGACAGTGGCTTTGTTGTTGAGGTCCCGGATTTTCCTGCCCGGCGTGCAACAAGCGCACAGATCAAAGCGGTAAAAAAAGACGACGCGACGCAGAAATGTGTTCCAGCCTTCGCTAATGTCACCCGCTCGGTGATGCTCTGGAGTGACTATCTGCCACCAGACGACAGCGGCAGGGTGGTGAACTGGAATGTCGATGTCGATGGCAGTGCAATCGGCAATTCAGTGTCGGGTGCGGTGGCGAGGCCTCTGAATTTTGATGGTGATGGTGTTGCTACCCTGGCACTGAATTACGCTGACGTCGGCAATACCAGGCTCAGTGCCGTATACAACGACAGCGGGTTGGTGATGAGTGGCAGCGGCGACTTCGTTGCCTATCCCGCCGGACTGTGTGTCACGTCATCGGTAGCCTGCACGGATGCCGATGAAACCTGTCCGGCTGCTGTGAAGGCTGGTGCCCCCTTCACACTGGATGTCACGGCGGTAGCCTGGGAATCAGATACAGACACGGATTTCTGTGCGGGTAACAGTGGAACGCCAAGTTATCGGGAGAACGGTCTTACCCTCTCTTCTGTGGCGGTGTCCCCGGCGCCTGCGAATTCAGATGGTACCGTGTTTCCGGTGAGTTACGATCATACGCCGGCCTGGGATGCTCCGTCGTCCACAGGAGGGCGGAATACCGTCAGTGTGACGGAGAGCGACGTCGGGGTCTTTCGTTTCGATGTCACCACACCAGCGTACCGGGGGTATGCTATGGGCACATACAGCAGCTCTCCGGGGGGACGGTTTTACCCCGATCATTTTACAGCGACGGTTGTTGATCAGGGGACATTGGCGCCTACCTGTGCCATCAGTGACGCCTATGCCTATATCGGCGAGCCGGTGCATTGGTTTGTGGCGCCTGAATTTGAAATAACCGCCCGTAACCTGGCCGGAAGCACAACGCTGAACTATACCGCGGACGCCTACCGGAAACTGACCAATGCCGGGGTCAGTGTGACGTCACCGTCGGAAGATGATGCAAAGGTGAATACTGCGGGGGCAGCGATGCCGGTCTCTGTTGATGCTTCGGTGGGAATACTTAATGTGTCTGCGCCGGGAGTGATGCAGTACATCATGGATCCGTCGGATGAGATTACGTATGCCCGCACGGCGGATTCTGAGGTCGAGCCTTTCAGCCCGGCGCTGACGTATGTCCTTGCTACGGTGACAGACTCCGACGGTGTCACATTATCGGCCTCGCAGACATTTAATCCTGCCTCGGGTTTCGAGATGCGTTACGGCCGGATGTGGCTGGAAAACAATCACGGTAGCAGCACCATTGATATGGTAGTGCCATTGCGTACCGAGTACTTCTCGGGAGGCCGGTATATCTTAAATGATGATGATTATTGCACGGCATGGAGCAGTGCGGATGCAACGGTGGACCCCTTTACTGTGTCTCCGGCCACCTGGATAACGAATCTGCTTGCGAGCTCTGGCATGTTGTCGGCAGGCACGTCTTCAGGGAGTGGTTTGATTCTTCAGTCCCCTCTGACTGTACTCGGGTATAAATTCACGGGCACTGCGAAAATTAATTACGATGCCCCTGCCTGGCTGCAATTTGATTATGACAGTAATGGCAGTGAAGAAGACCCGGGGGCAGAAGCGGCTTTTGGCGTTGCCCGAGGTCATGAACGGATAATATTTACCCGGGAAATACGTTGAAATACAGACAATAAAAAAGGGCGTTCAGCCCTTTTTTATTTCAACAGAAGCGTCTGTTATTCCTCACTGTCGTCATCATCGTGATGTTCGTCAGTGTCCATCTGCAGCTCTTTAATTTTGCGTGTCAGAGTATTACGACCCCAGCCAAGCAGGTTGGCGGCATCACGACGACGGCCAGCCGTATGTTTCAGCGCTGTTTCAATCATAATTCGTTCAAAGGCGGGCACAGCAGTGTCCAGCAGGTGATCAACACCACTCGCCAGCTGCTGGTCGGCCCAGAAGCGCAGGCTCTGTTCCCAGTTGCCTGACGTCTGAACGTCACTCTTCTGCTCCAGCAATTCTGGTGGAAGGTCATTGATCAGAACTTCGCGACCAGACGCCATTACTGTGATCCAGCGGCAGGTATTTTCCAGCTGACGAACGTTACCTGGCCAGTCCAGAGTGCTCAGAAACTCCTCGGTTTCCGGACGCAGAGTCTTGTATTCGACCTCCAGCTCTTCGGCAGCGCGCTTCAGGAAATGCGTCAGCAGTTTCGGTATGTCCTCACGGCGGTCTGCCAGACGAGGAAGGTGAATGCGGATCACATTCAGGCGGTGAAAAAGGTCTTCCCGGAAGCGGCCTTCTTTTACCAGTGTTTCCAGGTTCTGGTGAGTCGCGGCAATAATACGGACGTTTACTTTGACCGGTGTTGTGCCCCCGACGCGATAGAACTCACCGTCGGCGAGAACACGCAGCAGCCGGGTCTGAGTGTCAGCGGGCATGTCCCCGATTTCGTCAAGAAACAGAGTGCCGCCATTGGCTTGTTCAAAGCGCCCGCGACGCTGCCCACCGGCTCCGGTAAATGAGCCTTTTTCGTGGCCGAACAGTTCAGACTCGATCAGATCTTTCGGAATCGCCGCCATGTTAAGTGCGATAAAAGGTTCGGATGAGCGTGGGCTGTGTTTGTGCAGGGCATGTGCAACCAGTTCTTTACCGGTACCGGATTCACCGTTGATCAGAACCGTAATATTGCTTTGTGAGAGCCGGCCGATCGCGCGGAAAACTTCCTGCATGGCTGGCGCTTCACCGATGATTTCCTGCGTCGGCATATCCGGAATTTCAGCCGGCGCCTGTGCCGAAATTTCAGCGAAATGATCAATCGCTCTCTGGATCAGGCTGACTGCTTCATCGACATCAAATGGCTTAGGTAGATATTCGAACGCGCCGCTCTGATAGGACGAAACGGCACTTTCAAGATCGGAGTGCGCTGTCATGATAATCACAGGCAGATCCGGGTGCGCTTCATTGGCGTGCTTTAGCAGTGTCAGGCCGTCCATACCGGGCATACGGATATCGGTAATGATGGCATCCGGATGCTCGCGGCGGAGCTGATTTAACGCTGGTTCCGCCTGCTCAAATACGCGGGTCTGGATATTCGCCTGTTGCAGGGCTTTTTCGAGAACCCAACGGATGGATTTATCATCATCAATGATCCAGACAGTGCTCATAGCGGTTCCAAAGGTAAATAGATTGAGAATGTGGTGCATCCGGCAGTGGAGGTAAATTCAATAATGCCGTTGCTCTGATTAATAATGGATTGCGAAATAGACAGGCCCAGGCCTGTGCCTTCTGCACGACCGCTGACCATGGGATAAAACAGATCTTCGCGGATGCCCTCGGGAATCCCCGGGCCGTTATCGGTAATATCGATCTGGGCTACCAGGCGATGGCGGTGGTGACCGATCGTAAACTGACGGATAGTACGGGTTTTAATATGCAGGGCAGGGCGCTCGCTCTGCCCGGGGTTTTCCAGCATCGCCTGCATTGCGTTACGACAGATATTAAGCAACGCCTGGATCAGCTGGCCTTTATCTGCTTCCAGTTCCGGAATCGAAGGATCGTAGTCGCGGGTAAGTCTGATCTGGTTGGCCGATTCAACTTCAATCAGCTGACACACACGCTCGAGCACTTCGTGAATATTTACTTCTTCGCATTTCGGGATGGCGCGGGGCCCTAACAGGCGGTCGACCAGATCGCGAAGGCGGTCAGCTTCTTCGATAATGATATTGGTGTATTCACGCATATCATTTTCGGGCAATTCCCGCTCTAGCAGCTGTGCGGCACCGCGGATTCCGCCCAGCGGGTTTTTAATCTCGTGAGCAAGGCCCCGCACCAGACTGCGTGTTGTTTCCTGTTTGGCGATTAACTGCTCTTCACGACTGATACGCATCAGCCGGTCGCGCCCCTGAAGTTCAATCAGCAGGCAGGGAAGGCGGGTCTCGGGATGCGAAATCGGACTGACACTGTAATCCAGAGTGATCGCCTGCATATTGTGCAGATGAATCGTGGCTTCGCGCTTGGTGAACGAGTGCCCGGTGATCAGGGATTCCTGCAGAGACGCCGTGGACTCATCGGATTCGTGGGCCAGTTCGGGAAAGGGGGTGCCAAGGCCTCTTGAGCCGCTCATCTCCAATAATGCTTCTGCGGCGGGGTTCATGTAGATGACGAGCAGATCGGCATCCAGCAGCAGCACCCCAGTGTTCAGGTGATCCAGCAGACGTTGATTGGTGATTGCGTTGGCCAGCATAGTTGTCTCCGTTTGCATCCGTTACAGCAAAAAACAAGCCATATTCCTGTCATGCACAGAAATGGCGCGGAAGCCGATTCTTCATGCTGCTAACTTGGTCAGAAGAAAAAATATACAGGAAAAATCGCACCATAATGATGCGATCCATCAAAAATGTGGATCTATTTGGTGCTTATCTGGCGAGGGATGAATTGCGCTGAACGAAAATTGTGACGGTCTGGCTGCGTATGATTGTCTTCCCCTGTGCGTTTTTCACCAGCATCTGTAGCTCGTGTTCACCGCGGTTCATGTTGTTCAGCTGAAAGGCCGTCTGGCGGCCACTGGCGACCTCAACACCATTTTGTACCAGTACCAGGCTGTCACTGTCGCGCAGACCAGGGCTGAGGACTCCCGAGACTTCGAGATTGCCCGCCTGACCTGTGGGCAGGGTTGCTCCGGCTGCGGGCGACACTATCGTCAGGCTGGTGTAGGAAAACTGATCCTGATTACGCTCTGCCGGGGCCGCCGTGGGAGTGGTGGTTTCAGCTTCAAAGGCCGGCATGGAAGGAAGTTCACGTACTATGTGGGCTTCCGAACCCTGCGTGCGCCTGTCGCTGAACACGGGATTGCCGTCGGCGTCTTTGGTGATATATACCCGGGTTTCGGCAAGGGCAGGTAATGTCAGGCCCAGTGTGGTCACTATGGCTGCGGTAATCAGGCCGGCATGGCTCAGCATATTGGTTCTCCCTGTGTGCTTGCTCTGAGTATAGAACGCGCTATCCTGCCGCGGCAAACACAGGAGATACAAATATGATTGCCTTAATTCAGAGAGTGCGGTCTGCGTCCGTGACTGTCTCGGACAATGTAGTGGGGCAGACTGGCCCCGGGCTGCTCGTGCTGTTGGGGGTTCAGAAAGGCGATTCAGAAGAGAAGGCAGACCGGTTGCTGAAAAAAGTACTCAACTATCGGGTGTTCAGTGACCCCGAAGGTCGCATGAATCTGAGTCTGATGGATGTCGGGGGAGAGATGTTGGTGGTGTCACAATTTACGCTGGCCGCCGATACCCGTAAGGGAACCCGGCCCGGATTCTCAACGGCGGCAGCCCCGGCGGATGCAGAGCTTCTGTACGATTACTTCAGTGCACAGGCGGCGCAGAAGGTCACTGTTGCCACAGGCCAGTTTGGTGCTGATATGCAGGTGAGCCTCGTCAATGACGGCCCTGTGACCTTCTGGCTCGAAGTTTGATTTCTGTCAGTTGCCAGCCGGAACAATCTGCTATGCTTGGCCGCCGTCTGTCAGGCCGGTCATCAGCCTGAACAGGGGGCTCAGGTTGTTGTGAATTAATGCTGGGTAACGCTGGTTACTGGACGCCTCTAGTGGGCTAAATAAAGAAAAATAAGGTTATAGCAATGTATATGGCTCTTAAGCATTCCCATATGGGGTTTGCCTATCTCTCCGTGATTCTCTTTGTTCTGCGTTTTGCTCTGGCTTATTACAAGCCAGCGCTCAACAGTAATAAGGTTCTTAATATCGTAACGCACGGTATTAATGCGTTGTTGCTGATTACTGCAGCCATGCTGTGTCTGCAGCTGCAGCAATACCCGTTTACCGACGGTTGGGTGACGGCAAAATTCCTGGGGCTGGTGGTTTATGTGGTGCTGGGTGTCATCGCTATGAAAAAGGCCAGCCTGAAGATGTTTGTTGCAGCGCTGGTGGTGTTTGCTTACCTGATCGGAACGGCGAAGGCGCACAGTGCGCTGTCGTGGCTGGCGGTCGTGTTTGCGTGAAGCGATTCCGCGCCAGCGATGCTGGCGCGGAACAGTGTTATACCCGGAAGTTGGCGATGCTTTCCTGCATGACGTTGGAAGCGCGGTTCAGATTTCCGACTGAGTCCACGAGAGCCTCAGTTCCCTGCATTCCTTTCTTACTCATCTGACGTGCTTCTTCCAGATTGTGATTGATGCCGTTAATCACACTGGTCTGCTCTTCAATGGCAGTCGCCACCTGAAGCACCCGATCGCTGATTCGTAGCAGAGCACCAGAAATTTCACTGATATTTTTCTCTGAGTCGCGCGCTGCATCGACGGTTTTTCCTGCCGCTTCTTCACCGCCCTGCATACTGGTAACGGCTTTCTGCACACCCGACTGAAGGCGCTCAATCATATTGTTGATATCGCTGGTCGCCTGCTGGGTTTTACCTGCCAGAGTGCGTACTTCGTCAGCAACCACAGCAAAACCACGGCCCTGTTCACCAGCGCGGGCGGCTTCAATGGCTGCATTAAGTGCGAGCAGGTTGGTCTGTTCGGCAATTCCCTTAATCACATCAAGCAGTGAGACGATACTGGTGGTTTCGGCTTCCAGTTCGCGAATGACCTGAGAGGCGTCGTTAACGGTACCGGCCAGGGTGGTGATGTCAGTCACCGCGGCCCGGAACTGACTGGCAACCTCTTTGACGCGGGTGTCTGCAGAGCGTGCTTCATCTGTGACATCCGAGGTAGAGCGGGAGACTTCGTCAATGGCCAGCGCCATCTCATTGTTTGCGTTAGCAACATGCTCAAGTTCGCGGACATAGTGCGTGGAAATGTCACTGGTACTGCGCACACCAGACTCGAGTTTGACGGATGTTTCAGACACGTCGTGTGCGACCTTCTGAATATTACGGATCAGACCCTGCATTCCTTCCAGAAAGCTATTAAAGCTGCAGGCCATCCGGCCGATTTCATCTCTGCCATCGACTGGCAGACGGCGGGTCAGATCGCCTTCGCCTTTGGCCAGGTCAGTCAGAGACTGAGTGATGCGACGGACAGGCGCCAGAATCAGTGGTGGCAGTATCAGCAGAATGGCCACAATAATCCCGATAGATATCAGAGAGAGGATCAGCATGTCGCGGCTGCTGCTGCTCTGCACGTCTTTATTGTCTTTGTGCAGGCGGGCGATCTCAGCCCCGATACCTTCGCCCAGGGTATCAAGAATTTCGCGCATGGCTTCAAATTCATCGGCCAGTGGGCCGGTGCTCAGGCGGGTCGCTTCGGCTGTGCCTGTTGCGCCATTGCGCAGATTTTTGATCAGCTTTTCAGATTTCGGGCGCCATTCATTAAACGCAGTAAGAAAGCGCTGAGCGTTGTTGCGTATGTCAGCGCTGACCTGCATTTCGGTGATCGCGGTGATACGCCCGGCCACCTGATCCAGGTTTTCTGCATGGCTCTCGGCGTAATCGGCAACACTGCCACCCATGGCCATACTGCGTTCAGCAATCTGGGCCTGGTACAGGTCACGGTCGGCGTTCAGTGCTTTATCGAGGGCCGGAATTATCACGGCTTCGATGTTATTCGAACCCTCAGTAATACGGCTGAAACTGTTGAGTTGCAGAGCAGACAGCAGTATCACAAGGACGGCGACGACTATCAGAGGCAGTCGGAGCTTGTGAGCAATGCTCAGATCGGACCAGTTCATAAAAAGGCTCCAGGGAGTATGTCTCGTTAAAGAATAGCTCTCCCTGAGCGCCTTGCCAGTAATCAGCGCGGAGGATCGACTCTGTCCCGGTTTGAGCCATTGAGGCGGAACCAGCCTGCGATGCTGTAGCGGTCTGCGAGGGCCGGTTTCACCTCATGGGGAAACTCTTCTGACAGAAAGATCACCAGACGGTTAAACGCAGGGCTGACCCGCTCCAGTTCACGGTCGTCTGTGTCATAAATCACCAGCTCTCCACCGTTTTCCGGCTGCCAGTCGGCATTGAGATAGTACACCGTACTGAGAACCCGGTTAGATTCGCCCCGAAAGGCATCCAGATGTTTACGATAGAAATCTCCGGGGGCGTAGTGCGCAATGTGGCTCTCGTAAGAAAACAGGCCAAGGAGCAGCTCCTGATTCAGGAAGAGGCGCATACTTTCCATGGTTGTCAGCCATTGTGCTGCTGCAGGGGTGCCTGCGGTCAGCCAGTGAATGCGGTCTTTGCGGACATCACTTTTCAGTATCTGGTCGTCGCCACGACCGATGCCGGCCCGCTGCATATCACCCTCAGCTTGCAGCTCTGCGGCATACTGCTGCAGGCTGTTTGTCAGTGCCGGATCGAATGCCTGGTCGATGACACAATAACCGTGTGAGCGCAGGCGCTCAGCGATGCGGGAAAAAATCAGAAAGTGGTTGAGTACTGGCGCGTTCATCGGGCGTCCTTAAAAGCGAAGAGCCCTTGTACGCAACACCCGTGAGGGGGTACAGAGAAATAATTTTCTCCATACCATAAGCATCCTTTGTTCTGGTTACAGCAGACCCGCAGCAACCCAGGCCGCGAGTGCCAGAAATATCGCGCAGGTAATGTAGCGCGCCAGCGTCAGTGGCAGCCGTTGCATCAGTGCATTGCCCCAGAGGATGACAGGCACGTTGGCCAGCATCATGCCCAGGGTTGTTCCTGCCGTGACCCAGAGTACGTCCTGAAATTCAGCGGCCAGTAATACAGTTGCTACCTGGGTTTTGTCGCCGATTTCTGCCAGAAAAAAGAGCAGTGTGGTGGCGATAAATGCGCCCCACTGACCGTATTCCGATGTGCCATCATCTTCTTTATCGGGGATCAGCACCCAACCGGCCATCAGCAGAAAGGACGCGACCAGAATCCAGCTGGCAGTATCACTGCTGAAAAACGTATCCATGGTCTGGCCCAGCCACAGCCCGCCCCAGGCCGACAGACCATGATTGATCAGCGTCGCCAGCAGAATACCGGCAATGATGGCCGTTCGATTGCGGAAGCGTGCGATCAGTAGCAGAGATAACAACTGGGTCTTATCGCCGATTTCTGCCAGGGTGACAGCCAGTGTAGAGGCAACGAAGGGTGAATCGCTCAGAAATGAAAAGTCAGACATAAAAAGTACCGGGCGATGATGGTTTCCATAAGACACGCCTGCAGCATCGCCCAGCGACTGCAGTCGTGTCTCAGGTCTCATCAATCCCGCGTGCGGGACGCCTGCACCATGAACAATGAGGTTCAATTATGTTGATACAGACACCGGAAGGCAGATTACTCCCCCAAGAGTCTGAGCATCCTATCACCCATCATGGGGGGGGGCCAGAATATTTGCTTATCCCGTAGATAAAATTATTTCGTTTTACCCCTGCATTTTGAGGTGAAACTATGCGCCTGTCTTACAAGTGTCTTTACTTCGCGGAGGCTCTGTGAAAAAACACGGTTTTGACGATGATAACTGGTCAGACGATCAAGGCTGGCCAGAGCGCAAACCCCAGGGGCGCAGCATGGACTACGACAAGAAGCGTCGTCGTGCAGAACGTATACTCGAACAGTCACGGATACGTGAACTTCTGGGAATGGATATAGACTACAGTGATGCTGAACCGGGGCAGTAAGCCCCGGTTGTTTTTTGGAGGTGGGGCCGGTGCTCGGCGAGTCATTTCAGGATATTCTCAAAATATTAGTGCGCAGCCCGTCTGTGGTAGGCGCAGAGCATTCTTTCTTCCGTGTCCTTCAGCGTGAGCTGGAAGAGCGCGGTGCCAATGTCACCTGGTATGAAGGCTTACTGGTGGCTCAGGGCAATCAGCCCGATTCCATTATGTTCTCGGCCCACATCGACCGTCATGGTCTGGTCTGTACCGGGCCGGATGAGTTTCAGTATGCGGCGTTCGTCTCTGGCGGACGTTCAGACCTGTTGGGTAACTCAGTTTCTGAAGAACTGATGAAAATGATCGTCGATCGTTTCGGTGACGAGAGTGTGTACGCCTATGAGCCCTGGTCTGGCGCTTATCGTGGTCGTGGTCGTATACGCAATACCTACGTCTGTCCGTACCGTAACAACCTGATTTTTGAGCTGGATGGCATGAGTCATCTGGTGGCAGGCACGCCGGTGGCGTTTCATGACGATCTGAGAATTACTGAAGACAGCCTTACCGGTCAGCTGGATAACGTACTGACGGCGGCCATGTTGGTATATCTGTTCGAACTGGGCTTTCAGGGCACTGCATTTTTTACCGCTCAGGAGGAAGCCGGGCGGAGCTGGCGTTACCTGCTGGAGTGGTTCCGTCGTTTTGGTGGTTCAACCAACCAGCTGGTGGTGGTGGATACCAGTCCTTTCCCCGACACTGCAGCGGCGCGTGCGCAGACTCTGGTGCTGCGTCATCGTGATGCTAACGCGGCGTTTAACCCGGCAATGACTCAGCAGCTGGCCGATACCTGCGATGAGCTGGGCATCAGTTACCAGTTTAAGGATGACTACATTCAGGCTGAGAACCAGAAGCTTGCCGCACAGGGCTTGCCGCCCAAGTCGCTGGGTTCCACCGAAATGGGACGTATTACAGCGTCGTCTGGTGGCCTGGTGGACGGTACGACACTGCAGATTCCGACCACTGGGTACCACACCATGAATGAGTCAGCATCGGTGTTTGCGTGCGAAGCATTTCTTCGGGTGCTCTGTCGTCTGTCCGGTATCGGGTCGCCGGTATGAGCTTTCCGGAGGCAGACACTCAGGCGCAGGCCGATAACTGTTTTCTCATCAGTCGTGGCGACGATATGTCGCCACACTGGCTGGTGTATGAAGTTGCACGGGATTTCCTGTCGGCACCACGAACGTTCGCTGTCTGCCGGCTGACGTCAGAGTTTGACTTTGACTGGACGGAAGCGGCTGAAGGCGAAGCGGACGGTATTACTCAGCTGGCGGATCATCAGGGCGTGCCGCAATGGCAGATTCGCCTGCCACGGCTGGAATTTATCTGCTGGGGCGAGATGTCGCTTGTCAGAACCGTCTATGGTGCTGCGTCCGCCGATGCTGCCTTGCTCAGTGTTCTGACTCAGAGCTGACGGCGTCAGGATCATCGATCCGGACCCGGTTTTCGCCAATCTGACCTGCTGGCCGGATTACATGATAGCCATAGCGGGTCCGCACCGGGCCAATCCACGGGGATGTACCGTCGTAATCCAGCAGCGCCTGATAAAGCTCAGGTGGCAGGCGGTCGCCATCGTGGAATCCGGCAAAGCCCTGCTGTTTGCCGGATGGGCAGGCAGAGTGCTCATTGGCGAGATCTTCAAAACGGGCACCCAGACTGAGTTCATTCAGAATATCTTCTGCCAGTAATGGGCTTTTCAGGAGAATATGATGAAGCGCGATATCGGTCACCGGGGGCCTTCCTCTGTGCGGAAACAGCCCCCAGTATAGACCACTCAGGTGCGTCGGGTGGCTGCCAGCAGCTGCCCGGAAATAATGGACAGAAGGCAGAAGCCGAGGAACCACCAGAAGCCTTCGAGCAGGCTCGCCTGCAACTCAGCAGTCGCTTTGGCGGTCAGGAAAGCCACCAGAATACCGACGACAAAAACGTCGACCATCGACCACTTGCTGACGGCTGCAACTATCTTCCAGCGCAGCTCCGTCGGCCAGAGCCAGGTAAACAGAATCATCAGCCCTTTCAGCACCGGGATCACCACACTGAAGGTGACAATGAGAAATGCAACCAGCGCGTAGCCCTGTTTGTTCAGGGTGACGACGGTTTCCCAGATGGAACGCGTCTCATTGAACAGCTCTGCCTTCATGCCAAACATGCTCATTGAGGCTTTGATGGTCATGATAGGCTCGGTAATCCCAGGCCAGAGAATGATATAGCTGGCGATCGCCAGTAACAGTCCGACCCGCTGTGCCCAGGTCGAAACAGCCCAGCTGTTCGTCAGGCGGTTCATGCTTTTGCCTTCAGCGGGAACTGATCGAACGTAATGTTGCTGGTACCCTCGCGTAATACACGGCGCAGGTTGTGATGGTTGTCGACGTCAGGCGTTGCCACGACATCACGGTAGTGCTCACCAAACAGGCGCAACGTGGTGTCTTTATCCAGCTGGAGCAGCTGGCCCAGGGCAAACACTTTTGCGCTGCCCTGATTCTGATCCGCAGCATTCACAACACCCCCGTTATTAAAGCCTGTTGGGGTGAAGTCATACCAGGTTTCAATAAATGCCAGAGTGTCAGAAAACACATGCTCGTCGCTGGCAACAGAAGTAAAAAATGCGTCTTTGGCGGTATGAAAATCAGTCATGCGTGGCTCCTTTATTATCTGGCGGCAAAAGGTATCAGAAAGCGCGGGTGTGAGCCACGGCCGCAGGGGGCAGGGTCTTTGCAAAATCCTAACGCTGGGTTGATATTTCCTGTGCATTTCCGCTTTAGCCTGTTGCGGTCTGGTGGAGGAGAACAGAAAGATGAAAGATTTGTGCATATCAGCAACCCGTCGTGCCCTGATCCGGAGAATGGGGTGCCCATGACGCTGGCGCTGAAGCTGGTGGATAACAATTGCCAGCCGATAGAGAACGCGCAGATTGAAGTCTGGTGGTGTAACGCAGAAGGGCTTTATTCGGGGGATAATTCCGACAGTACCGGCTCGGCAAGCCGGTTCAGCACGTCGTTCTGTACAGACAACGACAGTGAGGCTCTGGCTGCGCGCTGGTTCCGGGGCATTAAAACCACCGACAGCGATGGCAACGTGTACTTTAAGGCGTGTTTCCCGGGCTGGTATCCCAGCCGTACGACGCATATTCATTTCCGGATTGTGCTGGCCGGAACTCAGCAGCTGGTGTCGCAATTCTGCTTTGACGACGATCTCTGCAACGACATCTATGAGAACCACTCGGACTACACCGGGCAGTCAAAAGATACTACGAACAGCCGGGATACCGTGTTTCCGTCAGACGGTTATGAGGATTACCAGTTTGCGGTGGAACAGCAGTAGGACGGCTCAATGCTCGCGTACAAGGCGATTCAGGTCGATGTAAACTGAGTCACTCAGAGGGAATGCGTTTGGCTTTCCAGTAATGCTGGCGCCAGTACGGATCATTAAGATCAGAAATCATCACACCGCCATTCGCTGAAGCATGCATAAAGCGCTCGCCTTCCATGTATATGCCAACATGGCGGTTATCAAAGCCTGTGCGGAAAAAGATCAGGTCGCCCGGTTGTAACTGATCGCGGGAGACAAAGTCGCCCGCGTGGACCTGTTGGGCGGTTGAGCGGGGCAGACTCACACCAAACAGGTCGCGGTACGTCACCTGCACCAGTCCAGAGCAGTCGATGCCACCCCGGGTTTCTCCACCCCAGCGGTAGGGAGTGCCCTGCCATTCCTGATACTGCCCGTATAGCAGACTGAGTATGTTGCTGTCGCCGTCCGGATAATCCTGGCGGGGCATCTGGCCGCTGGCGGCCGGCATCTGCGCACTGCGGTAGCTGTCGGGAAGCGATGAATATGATGCGCAACCAGACAGTATCAGAAAAAGCAGAACCAGAAGGGGCCGTAAAACGAACATAGTAGCGAACCTGATGGAGTAGAAGGCAGGTTAACAGGGCACAGGCGAGACTGGCCAGTCTCTTGCTGGATCATAGGTCATTCTTGCCTGATTCTACAAAACTGTGGATACACAGGTTCGCCTGCCGGACACCCGGTGCTATCATCTGAGAGGCTTCCCTGTTGCTATTGGTACTGATTGAAAATGACTGATGTATCCTCCAGAAAACACGACGCCGGCAACTCACTGGCCGGGTTGATTGCTTCCCGGATTGAACAGAAGTTCCACCTCGACACTGACGTTGAGGGACTCAGCCTGCATCGCTGGACGCAACCAACGGCGCCTGTCAGTTACATGCTTGCGCCAAGTATCTGTCTGATCGGGCAAGGGAGTAAACGACTGTTTCTGGGCGAAGAGGCGTTTGTGTACGACGCCGATCATTTTCTGATTACCTCACTCGAATTGCCGGTGGTGTCCCAGATTCTGGAGGCCAGCGAAGAGCGGCCTTTCGTCAGTCTTACAATGGAGCTGGACCTTCGGGTGATCTCGCAGCTGATGGTCGATCATCCTCCGTTGGACAGTGTGACGCCCGGAGATAAACGCGGTGTAGCGGTCGGTCAACTGACGGAGCCCCTGAAGGGAGCCTTCACGCGGTTGCTGTCGTTACTTGAGCAGCCACAGGACATAGCCGCACTTGCCCCCCTGATTAAGCAGGAAATCTACTATCGCTTACTGCAGAGTGATCAGGGGCCACGCCTGCGGAATCTGGTCACCAGCGGTAATCACAGTTATCAGATTTCAAAAGTGGTCGACTGGCTGAAAGCGAATTTCAGCCGGCCGGTAAAAGTCGAAGAGCTGGCGCAGCACGCGGGCATGAGTGTGTCTTCTTTTCACAGTCATTTCCGCGCAATGACGGCGATGTCGCCGTTGCAGTTCCAGAAGAAAATACGTCTCAACGAGGCGCGCCGGCTGATGCTCGCCGGGCAGGTCGATGCCTCCCGCGCGGCCTACGAAGTCGGTTATGAGAGCCCGTCGCAGTTCAGTCGGGAATACAGCCGGTTGTTCGGTGCACCTCCCTTAAAGGATATCCGCCAGCTTTCTCAGGACATGGGCATTAACTGAAAAGCGCACTGGCCGTCTTGCTTTCTGTAGAATGACAGTATACTGTTTTTATATACAGTGTATGGCGGTGGCGGTTATGAGTGATTCCGGTCGTAAAGTTCTGCATATTGATTGTGATTGTTTCTTTGCCGCAGTAGAGATGCGCGAGCGACCTGAACTGCGCGACATTCCTCTGGCCATCGGTGGTGAGTCTGACCGCCGTGGTGTGATTGCCACCTGCAACTATCCCGCCCGTCAGTACGGCGTCCGTTCGGCAATGTCGACCGCTTCAGCGCGTCGACTGTGTCCCGATCTGATGGTCATTCCCGGTCGCATGGCTTTGTATCGGGAGGTTTCTGCCAGCGTCATGGAGATTCTCAGTGAGTATTCTCCACTGCTGGAGCAGGTTTCGGTTGATGAAGCCTATCTGGAGCTAGAACCGTCGCAGCATGCCAACCGCATTGCCCGCCAGATACGTGAGCGGGTCGCCCGTGAGCTGGGAATTACCGTATCCGTCGGTGCCGCACCAAATAAGTTTCTGGCAAAGGTTGCGAGTGACTGGAATAAGCCCAACGGGCAGATGGTTATTCCGCCTGAACAGGTGGATGATTTTGTGGCGGCCCTGCCGGTCAGAAAAATCCCCGGCGTGGGGCCTGCTTTTCAGAAACGCCTTGCAGCAATCGGCATCAATACCTGTGCAGAGGCCCGTGACTGGGAACTGAAAGAACTGGTCAGGCGTTTCGGCCGGGGTGGTGTGCATCTGTTTCAGCGTTGCCGGGGCATCGACAGCAGGCCTCTGGTGATGGAGCGAACCCGTAAATCTGTCAGCGTTGAGCGAACGTACGCTCAGGATCTGACTCAGCACGATGCCTGTCTCGCAGAAGTGAATGATCTGTACCAGCGCTGGCGCCAACGGGTTGCACGAACCGCCTGGCAGCCCGAAGCACTGGCACCTTTCGTGAAAGTGAAGTTTGCAGATTTTACTCAGACGACATTGGCCGATGTCAGTGAGCAGGCAACACCGGAGGGGTTCCGGCGTCTGTTGCAGGATGCCCTGCAGCGCGATGACAAGCCCGTCAGGTTACTGGGCATCGGAGGACGCTTTCCTCAGATCAGTGAGCAGCAGCTGAGCCTGTTCTGAACTCAGATCAGGCCGGCAAATATGCCAAGTGGAAACAGGATCAGAGAGCCATAACTCAGGGTAAAGCCCAGGGCCGCCCCAACAGTAACGTCGGTCGGATAGTGCATTCCAAGGATGACGCGCGACAGACCGACAAGGATTGCGAAGGGAACAACGATCCACATCAGGGGTGGGTATGCCCAGCTGAACAGTACAGCAAAGTTAACGGCATTCATCGTATGCCCTGATGGAAAGCTGTACTTATCTAACGGCGCCGTATGAGCGTGAATATCCGGAAATGAAATAAAGGGACGCTGGCGAACCAGGCGGTTTTTCAACTGGCTGTAAATCAACAGACACAACAGGCCTGTCACAGTGATGTGCGCCAGAGCCAGCAGTCCTTCGGTGCCTGCCAGCAGCGGCAGTGCCAGAGCCAGGGTATACCAGAAGACACCATCCCCCAGTCGGCTTACGCCTTTAAAAAACAGGCGGATCGCACGCTGGTGGCCCATGCGGTTAAGACGTTGGCAGACGCTGAGTTCGAAATGATCAGCTCTGCGGAACAGAAACTCGGCTCTTGCCTGACGCTGTTTCATTAAATCCATTTTCAGTTACCTCAGTCCGGGCAGCACTCAGGTGCTGCGTAAACTCATCAATAATGCTGTCCCAGGAGATAGTGCAGGCCAGTTGTCTGGCCTGCAGGCGGATAGTGCGCAGCAGATTCGGGCGCTCAAGCAGGGAGGCGGCGTGACGGATAAAGGCTTTCTCGTCACCGAAACTGGCCAGCATGGCACTTTTCTCGTGTTGGGTATGTTCATGGGCTGCGGCGTAGTCAAAGGCAACCAGGCCCAGGCCCGACGCGAGCGCCTCAGTGACGACATTGCCGAAGGTGTCGGTCAGGCTCGGAAACAGAAAAATATCGCCACTGGCGTAAAAACGGGACAGCTCTTCACCGCGTCGCACTCCTGCGCAGATCACTTCGGGGTGGCGTTCGCGAATGCCCTGAAGTTCTGGTCCATTGCCGACCAGCACCAGCTTGACCGTGTCATCCTGCGAACGCAGTTGTTCGTAGGTACGCAGTACCAGCTGGAGATTCTTCTCGGCAGCGATACGGCCAACGTAGAGCAGTACCAGATCTTCCGGTTGTGCCCCCCACCCGGCACGTAACTCAGGGCTGCGGTGATCAGGGGAGAACTGACGGCTGTTTACTCCACGGGCCATCACACGCACACGCTCGAAACCGTGAGCAGTGAGTTCACTGGCCTGGGCTGACGTAGGAACAAGCGTTGCGGAGGTTGTGTTGTGAAACCAGCGCAGATAGCGGTAGCCAAGGTTTTCGAGTGCGCCGATCCGGTAGTGCTTACCGTACTGGTGAAAATTAGTGTGGAATCCACTGATGACACGGATCCCCAGTTTTTCAGCGGCTTTGGTTGCAACCCATCCGAGTGGCCCTTCGGTGGCCACATACACGGCCTCGGGACGGAACCGGGTCAGGGTGTTCAGTACGCGACGGTAGTAGGGGAGCCCGAATTTAAGCTCCGGGTAGCCGGGAATTGGCAGGCCGGGCAAGGTCAGGGTGAAGTCGTCATCTTTATCAAGTTTGTTCTGACGCGGCCGGATGATCTGAACCTGAATTCCCCGGTCGCGCATCCCATTGACCAGGGTCGAGAGGGTATGAGCAACACCGTTGACTTCGGGCGCATAGGTTTCGGTCACAATACAGACGCGGGATAATTCTGATGCCATGGTTCTGGTCTTTACCGTATTCATGACATCTACTTTGTGCCTGCAATGTGACACATATGTTTCATTGCAGTGAAGCTATGATGACCAGAGGCGACTGTGGCACCCGCTGGGTGCCACAGAATAATGGCAGGAGATTATTTCTCGTCGCGGTAGTACGAAGGGGCGTTCTGTGTCCAGCGGCGGAAGGCTTTGCGGAAATTGGACGGGTCGCTGTAGCCGACGAGGGCCGCAATTTCTTCAATTGGCAGATTGGAGTTGCGCAGGTATTCGATGGCCATTTCCTTACGCACTTCATCCAGAATCCGCTGGTAAGACGTGCCCACGTCCTGCAGGCTCCGGCTCAGAGTCCGGGTTGAGGTCGCCAGCTGACTGGCAACATCGTCGACAGGGGGGAAGTGGCCGGGGTTGCTGAGCAGAATTCTGCGGACCTTAGCGATGATGCCTTCTTTTGGCCCCATGCGGGCGAGAATCTCTTCGCACTGGCTTTCTGCCATTGCTGCGGTTGCCCGGTCAGCCATGACCAGTTTGAAATCCAGAACTTCGTTCTCAACCACGAATTCGGTGCGTGGCTGATCGAACAGAATCGGGCAGTCGAAGTATTCGCGGTAACGCTCGGCGTAGGCCGGTTCCGGATGATTCAGGTGAACTTCAATGGGTTGTGCTTCGTATTTGCCGGTCAGGAAGCGCGCCAGCGTCGAGAAAGCAGCCACGAACACATCGCAGATCATGCGATAGATATGCTCGAAGGGGATATGGCTGGTCAGACGTACCGCTGACTTATCGCCCATATTGACGACTTCAAAGGTAAACGCCGGATCGACCAGAGTATGGTATTTGATTCCCAGTTCAAGCGCGCTGCGCAGATCGGCACAACTCAGTACGGCGTAGCCCAGCATGCCGAACTGATTGATATTGATGGCTGCACCAAGATCAAGTCCGACACTGTCGTCCGGGTAATGGCGAATCAGGTTTTCTGCCAGAAACAACAGCTGCTGATAGGTCAGACGCGCAGACGGATCACTGAGAACATCTGCATTGATGCCCGTGTTCTTCAGCAGATCTTCTCTGCTGACGCCTTTTTCTTCGCCGACCTTAAGCATAGTCGCCGGGATGTTCACCGGTACGAGCGGATCGGTAAGACTCCAGGTGCCTCTAATCATTGGTTGTCCAGTTTATTGTTATGTGGAGCAATCGCTGAATCGCAGACTGCGGCTACAGGTGACAGTCATAAAATGTCACCAGAATACCAGAAGCGTGTTAGATACCGCCACAACGTTACAATAAACAGGGCATTTAACGCCAGATCAGATTGTAACAGTATGTATCAGCCGTTGCGGAAGCTGTACCTGTGACGGCTCAGGTAGCGTCCGAATTCCGTCAGGCCACTGCTGGCGTGATGGGTCATTAGATTGAGTACGACCCGGTTCAGCTTACGGTTTACTTTGGTGGTAAACAGATAAGCCATATCGGGGCGACCGGGCAGAGCGGTAACAGAAATTGCCGGGAAACCACAGTCCTCCAGCAGGCTCGCGACCTGAATGGCGCTCTTTCTGTGCATGATAAACCACCAGTAGTTACCGCGGATGTGCTCGAGCACTTTGGGGTTAACCGTTTCCAGTGTCAGAGCGCAGCGGGCACTGATATCGCGTCCGTGGGTCATGGCATAGCGATAGAGAGACCCGATTTCAGGGAGTCTGGCGCGAGCGGTACTGTACATGCGCCCGTCCCATTCCCGGTAGATCAGTGGGAGTGCACCAGCATCACTGGTATTGAAGGCATGAACGGCCTGATCGAACTCATCCGCCGATTCTGGTTCTCCAAGGTCAGATTGTGCCAGCACCCAGTCGCGCAATGAGGCGTATTCGCCCTCTTTTTCTGTCATTCCACTGATGCCGTTCAGGCGGTTGAGGCTCACATGGCGTTGCAGCTCTTTCAGACTCAGCAGGCGTTTCAGGTCCTTTGCCAGAACATTCCAGGCACCGGGCGAAGCCTCAAGGTGGTTTGCAGCATGAAGGAGATGGGCTCTCAGGTTAAGCCATTGCCCGGCATTGACGTCAGCAGGGTTGATTACACCAAACGCGGGCATAGGAATGGTGCGTATGATCTGCGCGGCATACCAGGTGGGCACTACCCGCATCAGGGTACGGTTTATCCAGATTTCAATGCGTCCGAATGTCGAACTGGTCATAGCAATATCAACCGCCTGCAGTGCTGCTTTGTGTCTATAAGTTAAGCACCTTCCAGCGAATCTGCGCGCAGCTGGTATACTGCGCACCTTTCTCGGAGGGGTTATGGCAAAAGTATATATACCGGTGGGTTCCGTCAGAGGTACTGCGACGGCCGTAGCGCAGGCGTGCGCAGCACAACTGGTAAAAGATGGCCATGAGGCCGTGGTTGACAGTGATGCGTCCGTTACCGCGCTGAACGATGGCGCCTGGGATGCCGTGCTGATCGTGACGTCAACCACCGGCAAGGGAGCGCTTCCCGGTAATCTGGTGCCTTTCTATGATGATCTTAAGTCGCAGTCGCCATTGCAGAATGGCCGCCCCTTTGGTGTCATCAGTCTGGGCGACAGCTCACATGACCGTACTTTCTGTCAGGGTGGCGCGCTGATGGAAGAGCGTTTCTGTGAGTTACAGGGGCGGGCGCCGGTGCCGCGGGTCACTATTGATGCAACAGAAACCCGGACACCGGAAGTGGACGCACTTTTCTGGCTGAAAGAGTGGACCGACGCCGTTTTTCCGGCGTAATCAGAAGCGAATGCTGACCGCCAGCTGAGTCTGATGGTTGTGGTGCTCAGCGCCTTCCGGAGGCATGCTGTCCCAGCGGCTCTGCCACTGCCAGCGCAGATCTGTCTGTTTGCTGACAGGAATGCGCAGAGTGAAACGCGCGAGCGCGCGGACATCGTCCGTATCGTCTACAGACGGCTGTAGGTAGACGGTCGCGAGCAGATCGCTGTAGCCCAGCGCAGTTTCTCCGTGGGTGTAGAGGTTCAGGCGCGTCAGCTGATTGGTGTAGCTGCCATCTCCCCCATCTTCTTTTACCTGCTCATGGAAAAAACCGACGCCCTGGCGCACCAGAGTGCCGCTTTCCCAGCGTTTCTGCAGGCGGACACCAGCACCGGCAAGAAAACGGTACTGCAGGGAAGCGAAGGGATCGCGCTCGTACTGCAGGAAAGCTTCCTGACCGAAGAATTCACGGTGATGGCGCACATAACGGAGATGCGCGAAGGTGTCATCACTGGCGCGTTCATCGTTAATCGACTCATAGGTCCGGGTATACCATCCGAACACACGGTGATCCTGATTCTGCCAGCTGGTATTCAGGCCGACATTCCAGAGTCGTTTTTTCGTATTACCTGACTCAGCATCAAAGCCTGCGGCAACGGAATTAAGCCAGCCATCGGCGTCCTGGTCGCGGCGTTTTTCTTCAATATTGGTGATGGCGTGAGCCTGAGTAAGGGGAAGCAGAAGGAAGGCCAGTACAGCGTGGCGCATAAATGTCTCCAGTAAGAACAGAGACGCCAGTGTACCATGCCAGTGCGGTCAGTGAGGACGTGCTGATGCGAGATTGCTGAAGAGGGTGTGCAGCTGACTGATCTGCTGCTTCCTTGTATAACTCGCACCTTCGCTGACCGCGGTGCTGCGGGCATCGTCTATCAGTGCCATAGCGTTAATGGTATCTGAGTCGCTGAGACCGGCCCGCGCCGTGTGGACCATGCCGAGGGCATTGAGCCCTGCCCCCTGAAGCAGTCCGAACTCCTGCAACCTGGACTGGAATGAGCCCAGTTCTCCGGCTTTCAGCGCAGTCACATCAAAATCGGCCGCCACGGCGCTGACCATCACAGCCCGGTCTGACACTTCGTAGAGTGACGGACCGCTGTCTGCGGCAGGGTCTCTTTCTTTGACGGGGTCAGCGGCGGATGGCGCCTGCGCGGCCCCCGCTGCAGCGTCGGTGGTCGCGGGCTGATTCTGCAGATAGTTGGTCAGAGCGTTCAGCAGCATAGCAATTCTCCTGGTTATCAGTAGGATTGCAGGCTCTGTGCCAATCTCTCAAGTTATTGATTTATCTGAGAAAATTCATCCGGGGTGAACGGGCGTGGTGACGATTATTGCCGCTCACGCCGGATTCATGGCACCCGTATGCCGCTGTCGGAGCGCTGGTTATGCCGTTACGCGATATCCAACGCGTTGCAGAACCGTAGTCAGAACCTGCAGTTCGGCATTGGAAAAGGGACGTACGTGGTAGCAATGTTCACACATTACGGTACTCGTACTCTTGAGTGTTTCGAGGCTTACGTCGGTATCTTTTTCACAGTGATCACAGGTGACCGGAATCATTGCACGATCGGACAGGATGGTACTGAAGTCGTGATCTGATTCTGCTGTGAGTCGCATCGCTTGAGTCATGGTTCGCCCTTTATTCTTTCTCGTTTTCTGAACGTACTTTCAGATTAGCAGTTAATCCCTTACCGCCAGTATCCGGACTGCGTTTTATAGTGAACAATTGTAAAACTTATCAGTCCGCGCCTGACTTCAATTCATTACAGTGTAGTCCCTTTGTAATTTGCCTGCACAGTCTGTTACAAAAAAGTTGATTACATTGTAATCAGGCGCTGACGAACCTCATCTGCCAGGGCCAGAGAGCTTGTCAGGCCTGGGCTTTCTATCCCCAGCAGGTGCAGCAGGGGAGGGATGCCGTCACGTTCATCGACGATCAGTGCAAAATCGGCGGAAGCCTCGCCAGGCCCGGAAAGCTTGGGGCGGATGCCTGCATAGGCGGGTTGCAGCTGCTCAGCATCAAGTGCAGGAAAGTACGATCTGACAGCACTCGCGAACTGGTCTCTGAGTGCCGGTGATACGGAGTAGTCTGCTTCTGTCGTATTAAGGTATTCCGTATCGGGGCCAAACCGGACCTGACCACCCAGATCGAGTGTTGCATGTATGCCCAGGCCCGCCAGATTTTTCTCCGGCAGTGGGTAGATCAGGTGCTGAAACGGCGCTTTGGCCTGATAACTGAAGTAGTGACCGCGGCAGAAATACAGGGGAGGTAGCTGTCCTGAAGGCGTTCCACAGGCAAGGGCGACCCTGTGGCTGTGCAGACCTGCGGCGTTGATAATCTTTTTGCTGGTGATATTGCAGAGGCCATCGTCGGTGTTCAGTGACAGCCGCCAGTGACTTTCTTCAGGATGGGCAGAGACGAAGCCAGTCTGTTTCATCAGAACGCCACCCAGACGCTCAGCATCCTGAGCCAGTCGTTGCATATAAAGGTGGCTGTCGATGATCCCGGTCTCTGGCGAATAGAGTGCTTCCTGCGCCTCGACAAGAGGCTCAAGCTCACGAATGGAGGTCGCATCAAGGCGCTGCAGTGGGATGCCCAGTGCAGCCCCTTTCGTTTGCAGACGCGCCAGTTCCGGATGGTGCCGGTAGGGCGCCACAATCAGCTTTCCGGTCTTTCTGTGGGGAATATCCGCGGTGTCGCAGTACCTGTAGAGGGCTTCACGGCCGTGAATGCACAGACGCTCCTTCAGAGAACCGCTGGGGTAGTAGAGCCCCGCGTGTATTACTTCACTGTTGCGGGAGCTGGTTTCGCTGCCGAATAAAGCATGCTGTTCGACCAGCAGCACACTCGCGTCGCTGGCCAGTGCGCGGGCACAGGCCAGCCCGATAACACCGCCGCCAATGATTGTGATATCAAAGTCGGCGGGCATGGCTCAGAAGAGAAGGTCAGAGGCGCACTCGTGGTGCATCGGGTTGGAGCGACAACGCAGCTTCTTCATCAGCTTCATCATCTGGGTGTCGTAGACTCCTTCTGACGCAAGCTCGTCGCGAATACCTGCCAGCATGTCCAGATACTCCAGCTCCTGCTCATCCGGCAGGTCTATCCAGTAGTTCTCAGGAATGCCCTGCTCAGCGGTACGGATGTGATCCATGCCTTTGTCGAACTCGCTGGCAACATACTCGCGGCTCTTCTGGCCGAATCCTGCAGGAAACTGGTCGCGGTAGTTAATCAGCTGAAAGTTCATCTGCGCGAACGAGAAACGGTAGATGCCGCCCTGTTCGCCGAGACCTTTGTACATTTCAAAAGGCTCGTAGGCGACCGCCGGTGCGTAAGCAATGTCGACATCGCCGTTATTGAAGCGGGGAGCAAACGTAGCAACTGTGGCCGGAACCATAGTGGCGCCGATGTGCTCAACGACTTTTTTGGATGCCAGGTCATAGTCCAGTGTAGCGACTTTACGTCCGGCAGCGGTTTCCACGGAGTTGATAGCGCGGTCCCGGACGAAGACATATACCGAACCGCCGGGCATGATGCCTGACACCTCATAGCGGCCATCGGCCATGTACTTGGCTGCCTGCGGGCGTGCCAGCATTGAGATCAGTTCGCGTAACTGCTGATAGCTGGTAAGGCCGCCGACGGCTTCCAGGCTACCGGTAAATACATTGAAAGGGCGTACCCGGGTGCCAGTGACCAGCGCTGCGTCGCAGACGCCCGACTGAAAGTCGGCGATGGCGACAGCCTCGTTGGTGTAGGCCTTCATTTCGGCCTCGACGCCCCAGGCGAGTGCCGCGGTCTTGTAATCCTGCATACGCATAAAGACAGGGCCGTTAGCGCCGACGGGATCGAACACACAGAAAGTCTTCTGCGGAAGCTCCTTTCCATATGCGGTGAGCGAAATGCTGAATAAGGCCAGCATGGCCGCGATCATACGCATGACAATATCCTCAATGTTATTTTTCTGGTGTGAGGTGAGTTGGCCGGTAATGATACTCAAAAACCACCCACAAAAAAAAGCGCCGTTTCCTGAGGCCTGGCTGTCCCTGCAGAAGCAGTTTCAGTACCATAGCGCCTTCGTTCTTTTATTGTCCGGTTTGAGCTATGAACCTAGCGAATTTTGAAGAAGTGGGTATGTACATCGGTGTGTTCGTACTCATCGCGTTTATGTTTTTCATCATTTTTGATCTGGGGCGCCGTTCTGGTGCAGGAAAATTCGGCACTATGATCCTTCTGATCGGTCTTGGGGTCGGAATGATGGGGTTCATTATTAAAGAAGTACTGATCCGCGTTCTGGATATCTGAAATATCTGACAGACTGCGCCTGATTCCGGGAATTTCAGGGTAATGTCGTCAGTGTCCGTCCTGATAGGGAGCGACTGGCACAATACTTGTCTATACCTCTGTATGCGTCTCTGATGTCCATTGGTAGCGACCCGTGCACCGACAGAGAGCCGCATGAAGCGACGCCGCTTAAGGATGGGGCGTTCAATTCCCGAACCGAGGGACAGAATGATGGCCGCAGTCGATCTCGACCAAGAGTATTCCCTGAGTACCGGACACCTGGTACCTGTCGCCCTGACCGGACAATCCGGTAAGCAGGTGTTTCTGACCAACCTCCCGGCGCAGTCAGGCCGCTCCGGACTGGTAGGGTATACCCCTCAGTTGCAGGAACTGATTGCCGAGGCAATGCCGTTTGCCTGGCACGTGCTCGACCGGCAGAAAGCTGCGGCTGATCAGCCGTTACATCTTTTTTATATCAACCCTAAAGAGCCGTTAGAGTCCAATGTCGACCGCCTGGTCGATTTTCTGCGGAGTCTCGCCGGAACCCACCGCACCTGGCTGCCACTCTCAAGCAGCCATACGATGATGATGCATACCCTGTTGCTGAGCCTGCCACAGCTCGTCGGCCTTGAGTTGTCGTCACTGACGTTGCTGCACATCGGTGATAACGCACTGCACCCCGGACTGGAGCTTCTCGCCAGAAATCATGGCATGGGCTACTGTTTTCACGCGCTTTACTGATCTGTGTTGGTAACCGTTTCTCTCACTGCGCTAGACTGATCAGGCGCAGAGAGTGAAACGATCCCGTTTTTTCTTACTCTGACTGTTTACTATGGTTCCTCTGCAACAGGGGATGCTAAGGAGAGAGATATGCCAGATACTCAGCTTAAAGCACAACTCGAACAGCTTCATCAGGCCTTATCATCAGGCCCTGAACTGGACGACGAAAGCCGCGAACTGCTCAGCCGCATCGCCGGCGATATTGATTCACTGGATATCGATGCAGACGATACGTCCGATCTGTCTGATCTGATTCAGGAGCAGGCGATCCGCTTTGATCAGGAGCACCCTGCGCTGTCGGCTACGTTACGTCAGCTAATAGATACACTGGGGCGCATGGGCGTCTGAGGAGTCGTTATGCGACATATGCCTACTCTGACAGAACTGATGACTGCATTTCCTGTGCATGTTGATGAAGAAACCAGCCTGGCGGATGCGTCCAGACAAATGGAAAAACACCATTGTCACCACCTCCCTGTGATGAATCATCATGAGGTGGTCGGACTGCTTTCCAGAACCGATCTGGAATTAGCCCGTCAGCCCGGTCACGCCCTCAGTGACGTCAGTGAGCTGACCGCAGGAGATATGTGTCAGCGTGATCTGATGCGTTTTGACCTGCACACCCGCGCTGATGTTGTGCTGGATCGGATGCTTGATGATGATCTTGATGCCGTTCTGATTATGAAGCGCGACCGCCTGGCTGGCATTTTTACCGCGCAGGATGCCGTACGCGGTTTTTCCCGCTGGTTGAAAAAAGAATACCTGCCTGACGACGACCCGGAAATTGCCTGACGCCCGTCAGGTAATACCTGCACTCTTTGGGAGCTGCGTTCTCTAAAAGTGCCTTGTTATGGGGCGCACTTTTATGATCCACTGAGCCGTCTGATTTTCCACCGAAATTCTCTGCAAAATAAGCAAACTGTCATATAGATGAAAAAAAGCTTTCATCGACAATGGGTTAGCCTGTTTCCGCTGTTTCGAAAGCTTTGAGTTCATGTGTGTCGGTGAGGCAGACGGGGCTGTACCAGAGGTATTTAAAACTATTTTTAAAGCTGGTACGGGTTTTGCGACAGCATATGCATTCAGGAGGAGCAGCCTATGTACAAGATCGCAGATATTCAGGATTACCGTAAGAACGCTTCCAGCGATTCATCCCCATTTGCCTGGATGGATGGCCTGGCGCACATTCTCGAAACCCGTTACCACGATGAAGACTGCATTCAGCAGATGCTGACTCTGGCGACCGAGCTCACCGGACTGAGCAATATCTCTGTTGCCATTCCCGATTCTCCAAGCCGCTTCAAGGCGCAGTACTGTTCAACCGGAATCACCAACGGTGTTTACAGCTTCGCAGTGCAGCACGCTCTGTGTCGTCAGTTTGAAAGCCGTGAGTGGCTGGTCATTCAGGAAAACAGCGAGCGTCCGGAACGTTTTGATCCGCAGCTGGATAAGCTGACAGGCGCTCCCCGCTGCCTGCTGGTGCCACTGACTCTTCGTCAGTCAGTACTGGCGGTGATGGTTCTTGATCTGCGTGGTTGCACACCAGCATCCGTGGATGTGACTCTGATCCATTTTATCGGTGCACAGATCGCAAATATTCTCGCGACTCAGGTCGTGCCGAATTTTAAAACGCTTTATGCACGTCCATATCAGCGGGTTCAGGAAGACGAACTGGGTGATATTTACGCTGCCATTGATAAGTGCAACGGCAATAAAACGATGGCTGCGAAGGTGCTGGGTCTGACCCCTCGCCAACTGCGTTACCGCCTGTCAAAACTGGGTGAAGAAGCAGAAGCATAACGTCGGCTGGCGCCCGGGAAAAGCGGGTGCCTTAATGAAACTGTCATTGATAACACGGCACACTTCAGCTTAACAAAGCAGTCCGTCGGATTATTTATGACAGTTCAGCACCTGTGCGTTGTAACAGAAACGTACCTACCTGAAGTTAATGGCGTTGCTAACTCTCTGCAGCGCCTTATTTCTCATTTATCACCTGAAGCGTTCCGCACCAGTCTTGTCCGCACGACCCCGCGCACGGAGTATCCGGCACAGGGGCACGAACTGCGTCTGCGTGGGGTGACTATCCCTCAATACCCTGAACTTCAGCTGGGACTCCCGGCGTACAGAAAAATCCGCAGGTTCTGGGAGCAGGACCGGCCCGATATTGTTTATGTGGCGACCGAGGGCTTGATGGGTGCGTCTGCTGTGGCTGTTGCCCGGACGATGGGGATTCCTGTCGTCAGCGCATTTCATACGAATTTTCATCACTACAGCGGTTATTACGGCCTGAGCTGGATTAAAAGTACAGTCATGGCCTGGATGCGGCGTTTTCATAATCGCACAGCCATGACACTGGTGCCCTCACGGGTGATGGTGCGCGAGCTTCAGGAGGCAGGTATTACCAATGTGAGTTGTCTTCCGCATGGGGTGGACTGCCATACCTTTAACCCTGCTCACCGGTCTGCGCAGTTGCGTCAGCAATGGCAGTGTCAGCCAGGGGAGCAGGTGGCTCTGTACGTTGGTCGCCTGGCCGCCGAAAAAAATATTCGTGTCGCTATGGAAGCCGCCGATGAGTTACGCCGGCAGGGACGTAAGATCCGTATGGTTGTGGTGGGCGATGGGCCGCAGCGTGACGTGCTGGAAACCGAATTTCCTGATGCGATATTTATGGGCGTTCAGACCGGCGAGGCGCTGTCGCAATGCTTTGCATCGGCCGATATTTTTCTGATGCCGAGCAAGACAGAGACCTTCGGTCTGGTGACACTGGAGGCGATGGCCAGTGGCCTTCCGGTGGTTGCTTACCCATTAGCGGCAGCCGCAGAATGCGTGCGACAGGGCGTGGATGGTGTACTGGCAGGGGGGCTTGAGAGTCGCGACTTCAGTCATGCCCTTGTTGCAGCGCTCAGACTGGATACAACGCTGATGGGACTCGATGCCCGGGCTCAGGCTGAAACAATGTCCTGGGAATCTGTGGCCAGTCGTTTTGAAAATTTTGCGGCGGTTCTGATGCGCAGCCAACATCACGACGATATGGTACAGGCCTTGCAGAACTCCCACTGATAATTATATCAGGGGGAGATATGGTTGAGTTCAATCGACGCAGTATTGCTTTGCTCCGACAGATAAAAAAACTGGCGAAGGACGAAGCCGGTTGTGAAATTCACTTCGATTCGCCCACACTCGAAAAGGACCTTCGTCTACTGGTGCAGAGCGGTGTGAGCGCTGAATTGCTTGGGATTGTGGAGGATTTTCTGCCAACACAGGAGCCTGCAGTTCAGCCTCAGTTTGAAGAAACCCGTCGGGTATACCGGGGTTGTGAATTACTGATCGACGACGCTGACAGAGTTCGGGGGGATTCTGGAAGACGTTATCGGGGGCAGATGATCACTGCCTGATTGTGCTTTACGCTGGTGCAATTATTGATAGTGTGATCAATAATAGTGCTCGTTAACGCATCAGCAGTGCAGAGTCTGACTTTCCTGCCTTCAAAGTTGATGCACATCAAGACCGGGACCGGGCTTCGCTCTGCCCGGTTTTTCTTTTGATACAGATCAATTTCATCCTGCAGCACCTTGCTACATTGAAATCAGTAACGCAGTACTCCCTGCATCTGACATCAAGAGGTGATGATTATGTTTATGGATGAAGTGGTATTTTCTGGCCTGGCAATCGTTGGACTGACCTGTGCGTTTTTCGTAGGGGTCTACATCGCAGTGAAAAATGATATTAAAAAGCATGGCACTGGTGAGTAACCCGCTACTGCTTTTAAACCGTATGAAGAGTACCTGATTGGCCATCGGTTTTCTGATGGCCTTTTTTGGGGCCTGGGATTTCTGTTCAGTCTTCCAGCTGGTGCTGCGACAGCCGCAAAGGCGAGTCAAAACCTGCATTTTTCAGAGAGGCGATGGCTGATTCCAGATCGGTGTCTTTTACGGGGCCCAGACGTACCCTGTGTAGCGTACGATCACCCGAACGCTTTTCCGCAACCATCACTGGCCATTTATGAGAGGTTGCTTCCTGAACTCGTGTGCTCAGTGTCTGCGCGGATTCCGGTGTGCTGACGGCACCGATCTGCAACCAGTGGACTGAATTCATCAGTGGGGCGGCAATCACTTCCACCCGCACGGGCGCCGTTCCTGCTTTGTCTATGCCCAGTCTGACGGCCGCTGCGTATGAAAGATCGATCACCCGGCCTTCGTGGAATGGCCCGCGGTCGTTCACTCTGACGACGACAGAATCACCTGTGTCCTGACGGGTGACCCGTACGTAACTGGGAAGCGGCAGATGCTTATGGGCAGCGGTCATCTGATACACATCAAATATCTCGCCATTGGACGTGCGGTGCCCATGAAACTTCATGCCATACCAGGAGGCAATCCCGTTTTCGCTGAAGCCTTCTGCGTTGTCCATGACCTCATATTCGATGCCCCGGACCTTATAGCGTTTGGGATTACCCAGAGGGCTCTTTGGTTCAGAGACAGGAACCGCGTCGACAATCTTGCCTGGGTCGGCGATTGCGTCCGGAGTGAAATCGTCAGCGTGCTGATAGCGTGAGGTCGTGCTGCAGCCACCGAGCAGAAATACTGCGGTCGCTGCACAGATCAGAAATTTCACTGAGTCAGAGCCTCACTCAGCTGGTAGACTGCCATCGCGTAAAGCTTGCTGTGGTTGTACTGGGTGATGACGTAGAAGTTGTATTCACCCAACCAGTATTCTTCACCTTGCTTGCCCTCGAGCATCATCAGGTTGGCTGGTCGTTCAGCTGCGGACGGTACTGACAGGGTCACACCTGCAGACGTCAGTGCGCCGACGGTAGAATCCGGCTTACGCCCTGTATTAACCAGCGCCTGGTAGTTATCCCCGGCGACCGTTACCCGCTGCGTGACCGGCTCGCCGGTACGCCAGCCGTGTTCGCTGAAGTAGTTCGCTACGCTGTGAATCGCATCGACAGGATTTCCCCAGAGGTCGCGTTTTCCGTCACCATCGCCGTCTACGGCATAGGCCAGGTAGCTGGTCGGAATAAACTGTCCGTAACCCATGGCACCGGCGTAAGAGCCTTTGATCGTGCCCGGGTCGACACCTTCCGCTTCGGCCAGTGCAAACATGGCTTTCAGTTCGCGCCAGAACAGTGGACGTTTCGGATAATCAAATGCCAGCGTCGACAGAGAATCGAGTACGCGGTAGCCACCCTGACGGGTTCCGTAAAAGGTTTCGACACCGATAATGGCCCCGATGATTTCCTTCGGCACACCGTATTTCTGCTCAGCATCGGCCAGCGTGTCCTTGTGAGTTTCAAGGAAATTTCTGCCAGCCTCGATCCGCTTGCGGGTCAGAAATATATCCTGGTAGCGGTCCCAGTTAAGAACCCCTTCAGCAGGGCGTTGAATGGCTTCAAGAACCGAATCCATGCGCTCAGCCTGACTCAGCCATTTTTTCACTTCTGCCGCTGGAATCTGATATTCCTTTTCCACTTCAGCAGCAAACTCGGCAAAGCGGGGATGAGTATCGTAGCCAGCATGAGATACCGAAATGACGCTGGCGAGGAGGGTGCCTGTAAGGAATGAAAAACGCATAAAACTATCCTTTTATTTCCTCTGTCGATGGGTGTACATCGACATAATAAGTCCGAAGCCCAACAGCAGGCTGACCACTGAGGTCCCGCCATAGCTGACCAGGGGAAGAGGAACGCCGACGACGGGCAGAATACCGCTGACCATGCCGATGTTCACGAAAACATAAATAAAGAATGTAATCGACATACTACCTGACAATAAACGTCCGAACAGGGTTTCACAACGGGACGAAATATAAAGGCAGCGCAGAATAATCAGGGCATAAAGCGTGAGCAGCAGACAGACACCAATCAGTCCGGTTTCTTCAGCGAGTACCGCGATAATAAAATCGGTGTGGCTCTCAGGCAGAAACTCCAGCTGAGACTGTGATCCCATGAGATAGCCCTTGCCATGGATGCCTCCGGAACCGATCGCAGTTTTTGATTGAATAATGTTCCAGCCGGTGCCCAGTGGGTCAGATTCCGGGTCCAGGAAGGTCAGAACCCGTTGTTTCTGATAATCGTGCATAACGAAAAACCACATCACCGGTGCCATCGCCGCAACGATGCTGATCATCGACAGGATCAGCGCCCAGGACATACCCGCAAAAAACAGCACCAGCATTCCCGATGTGCTGATCAGAATGGAGGTGCCCAGGTCGGGCTGCTTGAGAATCAGAACCGTCGGCACGACGATAATGATCATCGCCTGAAGCAGATCTTTAAAGCGCGGCGGGACCGGCCGTTTTGCCATAAACCAGGCGACGGTCAGAGGCAGTGCCAGTTTCACCAGTTCTGATGGCTGAAAACGCGGCAAGGCGCCTGGAAGGTCCAGCCAGCGCTGCGCCCCTTTGGCGCCCACCCCGAACAGCAATACCCCGATCAATAGCAGAACACCCGTACCCCAGGCCCAGGGTGCGATCAGCTGAAACAGACGTGGAGGAATCTGGGCGGTAATGATCAGCAGAACGATACCGATCCCGAAGTGAATGGCCTGACGACGTACCATTCCGAAGTCCTGTCCGCTGCCGCTGTAGAGTATCAACAGGCCCGTGGCCGCCAGCGCCAGAATCAACAGCAGCAGAATCAGATCAATATGGATACGCGCAAAAAAAGCATCACTGCCACTGAAACTGTAGTGGTGCGAAGGCGTTGATACGGTGCGACTGAAATCGGTACTGGCCATCAGCCTTCTGCGCCTCCGAGATATTCGTTGATAAGAGCCTGAGCAATCGGAGCAGCGGTACGCCCGGATGACTCACCATTTTCTACCAGGACAGCCACCGCAATCTGAGGATTTTCGACCGGTCCGAAGCCCATGAACCAGGCATGATCACGCTGACGTTCTTTCAGGGCCTCGGAATCGTATTTCTCCCCCTGGGGAATACTGACCACCTGAGCGGTGCCGGTTTTGCCAGCAATCGGGAAACGCAGATTCTTCAGCAGGCTGCGTGCTGTACCGTGCCGTCCTGTAATAACGTGCTCCATGGCGGTGAACATGCGATCCCAGTTGCGTTCGTCATTCAGTTGAATATCGTCAATGGGGCCATGCTCTATGGCAATGGGCTCATCGTTTTCAGCCAGTAACAGGTGAGGCACCTGCCACTTACCGCGGTTAGCTAATACGGCGGTGGCCGTTGCCATCTGCAATGGCGTGACCAGCATAAAGCCCTGGCCAATCCCGAGGTTGACCGTATCGCCCGGATACCAGGCGCTGCGACGGTAAGCCCGTTTCCATTCTTTGTCTGGCAGCAGTCCGGAGGTGGCTGTGATGACATCAAGTGACATATCGCGGCCAAACCCAAATTTGCCCAGAAAGGGGGTCAGGCGGTCGATCCCGGTGCGTACAGCAATATCGTAGAAATAGGTATCGCAGGATTCAACCACGGCGGCTTCCAGATCGACCGTACCATGACCTTCGCGTTTCCAGTCACGATAGAAGCGTTCATCGTTTTCCAGCTGGTACCAGCCGGGATCTTTGATGCGGTAATTCCAGGACGTGGCGCCTGCCTGCAGGGCGGCGAGACCAATAAAAGGTTTCAGCGTGGAAGCCGGTGGATAGGTGCCGTAACCCGCCCGGTCAATCAGCGGCTTGTCGGGGTCATTGTTCAGCAGACCGTAGTCAGCATAAGAAATGCCGGTCACGAACGCGTTAGGATCAAACGACGGATTGCTGAAGTGAGCCAGTATGCCGCCGGTTTCCACTTCGATGGCGACGACGGCGCCACGACGCCCTTCCATCAGCTCTGCGGCCAGTAACTGCAGGCGACTGTCGAGGTGCAGAGTCAGGTCAGTGCCTGGCTCCGGGTTCTGACGCTCCAGAGTTCTCAGCAGACGCCCACGGGCATTCGTTTCTACTTTTTCATAGCCGACGTTGCCGTGCAGCAGGTGTTCATAACGCCGCTCAATGCCGGTTTTTCCGATGTACTGGGTTGCACTGTAGCGTCGTTTGTTTTCTTCATCCTGCTCCAGTTTTTCCTGATCCATCTGGTTGATCCGGCCAACGTACCCAAGGACGTGGGCGAAGGCTTTGCCCTGAGGGTAGTGACGTACGAGCTGAGCTTCTACGTCGACACCGGGCAGGTAATAACGATTGACTGCGACTGCAGCGATTTCTTCTTCGCTGAGTTTGTGGCGGAGCACCACGGGCTCAAATGGACGGCGGCGGTAACTCAGGCGCTTTTCAAACTGTTCGCGGTCACGCTCGCTGACGCCGACCAGATCATTGAGAAACTGCAGCGTCTCTTCGAGGTCCCGGGTGCGCTCCGGCACTATGGTCAGAGAGTAATAGGGAATGTTCTCTGCCAGCAGAACGCCGTTACGATCATAGATAAGACCGCGGTTGGGGCCGACCGGACGAATCTGTACGCGGTTATTGTCTGACAGGTCTTTGTATTTTTCGTGCAGCTCGACCTGCAGGTAGACCATGCGCCAGGTCAGGCCCCCCAGTGCGATCAGGACGATGATCGCGGCAACAATGGCTCGGGCGCGGAACAGACGGCGCTCAAATGATTTATCCCTGAAAGACTGTTCCCACATGCGCCGGTGCCCTTACTTATGGTAGGGGTGGCCCTGGAGGATGGTCCAGGCGCGGTAGAGTTGTTCGGCCATCAGTACGCGGACCAGAGGGTGGGGCAGTGTGAGGTTTGACAGTGACCAGCGCTGCTGCGCGAGCTTCATAATCTCTGGCGTCATACCATCCGGGCCACCAATCAACAGGGCAACATCGCCACCCTGCATGCGCCAGCCTTCCAGCTCTCGCGAGAGTTGTTCCGTGGACCAGGCTTTGCCTTCGACGGCGAGTGCGACGACGTGATCCTGTGGCCGCAGCGCTTTGCGGAGGGCTTCTGCCTCCTGCTGCATGGCCTTTTCAATACTGGCGTTCTTGCCCCTGTGTCCCGGGCTGAGTTCGACCAGCTCCAGCGCGCAATCGGCTGGCATCCGGCGTGCGTATTCCTGGTAGCCCTGTTCTACCCACGCCGGCATCTTATTTCCGACCGCAAGCAGCCGGAGCTTCATGCGTCTTTCTGTCCGGAATTCCCGGGTTCGCCCCAGAGACGCTCCAGATCATAGAAATGACGCGCCTGCTCGGTCATGACGTGGACAACAACATCAATGAGGTCAATAAGAACCCAGTCTGAAGCCGCCCGGCCTTCCGTGCCGTTAGGGCGCAGACCGGCGTGCTTGGCCTTCTCTTCGACGTTGCCCGCCACGGCGTTAACGTGGCGGCTGGATGTACCATTGGCGATGATCATCCAGTCGGTAACTGAGGTGCGGCCGCGGACATCGAGAACAGTGATGTTCTGCGCTTTCATATCGTCAAGCGCGTCGATGACCAGCTCTTTAATTTGCTCGGTTTGCATGCAGTCCTATCGGTATAGTTGGTGTTGATCAATGTAACTGATCACCTCAGGGGGTGTCAGAAAGGCGATATTGTCGCCCCGCTTGATAGCCGCGCGCAAGTCGGACGCAGAGATATCCAGTTCGGGCCACTGTAAATGGCAGATGCCGCCATGGTTCAGCGTCAGAAAGTCTGACGGAACACAGCGTCGTTCGCTGATCAGAGTACCCAGCCAGCCTGCTGTACTGGCAGACTCTCCCGGGCGGGAAATGACCAACAAATTGACGTTGTTGAGCACGGTCCCGGGCTGATGCCAGCGCGGCAGACCATTCCAGGCATCGTTACCCATCACCCAGGTCAGGGGAGTATCAGGCAACTGCTGGCGCAGCAGTGACACTGTGTCGGCGGTGTAGCTGAGCTGCTCGCGCTGCAGTTCGATATCACTGACCTCAATGCCTTCCAGATTCTCTGTCGCGAGGGTCAGCATCTGCAACCGCTGCTCAGCGCTGGCGCCGGGATGATCGCGGTGCGGTGGAGTACGGTTCGGAATCATGATGACCCGTCCGAACCCAGCCTCACGAAGGCGGATGGCGATGCGCAGGTGGCCGATGTGGACGGGATCGAATGTCCCGCCCAGCAGCGCTACCGCGTTATTCGCGGATTTCGCCATTGCCAAGAACGACGTATTTCTGAGATGTCAGGCCATCGAGACCGACCGGGCCACGGGCGTGGATCTTATCGGTAGAAATACCGATCTCAGCACCCAGACCATATTCGAAGCCATCAGCAAAGCGTGTCGAGGCATTGACCATCACTGACGAGCTGTCGACCTCAGTCAGGAACTGACGGGCCAGGGTATAGTTTTCAGTGATGATGCTGTCGGTGTGATGAGAGCCGTAATGATTAATGTGCTCAATGGCTTCATCGATGTCGGCGACGACTTTGACAGACAGGACCGGCGCCAGGTATTCGGTGTGCCAGTCTTCCTCGGTGGCCGCGATAATATCGTTCAGTACAGCGCGGGTTTTCTCGCAGCCGCGCAGCTCAACGTTCAGTTGCCCGTACGCAGTCGCCAGTTCAGGCAGAATTTTTTCGGCCACAGCGGCGTGCACCAGCAGGGTTTCCATGGTGTTACAGGTGCCATAGCGGTGCGTTTTGGCATTGATCGCGATGTTGATGGCTTTGGTGTGGTCTGCTTCTGCATCGATAAAGACGTGACAGATGCCGTCCAGATGCTTGATAACAGGCACACGGGCTTCAGCACTGATGCGCTCAATCAGGCCTTTGCCTCCGCGAGGCACGATGACGTCAACGTATTCGGGCATCGTAATCAGACTACCAACTGCAGCACGGTCGGTGGTTTCGACAACCTGAACGGCACCATCAGGCAGACCGGCTGCCTGCAGACCCGTGCGGATGCAATCGGCGAGTGCCCGGTTAGAGGCAATGGCTTCGGAGCCGCCGCGCAGAATGGCTGCGTTACCTGATTTCAGACACAGGCTGGCGGCTTCAATCGTGACGTTCGGGCGGCTCTCGTAAATAATGCCAATCACTCCGAGTGGCACGCGCATTTTGCCAATCTGGATGCCACTCGGGCGATATTTCATATCGGTAATTTCGCCGACGGGATCAGGCAGGGTAGCGACCTGCTGCAGGCCTTCGATCATAGTGTCGATGCGACCGTCGGTCAGCTCCAGGCGATCCAGCAGCGCAGCGTCGAGACCGTTGGTCCGGCCACGTTCCATATCTTCGGCGTTTGCGGCGCGCAGTGCGTCACGCTGGCGGGTGATTTCATCGGCGATGGCCAGCAGCGCGCGGTTTTTGTCGTTGGTGGACGCCCGGGCCATGGCGCGGGAAGCAGCGCGGGCCTGCTGACCCAGTGTCTGCATATATTCAGCAACGTTCATCTGAAATTCCTTCAATCTGAGGGACTGTGCGCAGAATGGCACGGTCGTAGTGTGCGATAGTATACACGAACTACTACACTGTTCAGCGAGGGTCGTAAGACCGTTCATCAACAGGATTGTTATTTCATGGAAAAAGCCCAGTTTCACAGCCTCGTCGTACTGCAGGTTAAAGTGCTGTACTGCCTGTTCGCTGCTCTGGCACTGAGTGTGATTGCGGTCATCGACCTGGTCGAAACCCACACAATATTCGCAGCACTGGCTGCCGGATTTTCACTGACACTGCTGCTGTATGCACTGATGCTGCTGATGCGCGGTAAGCAGAGAGTGTCTCCCTGGCCGGAATGGGTTCTGATTACATCAGTGGCCTTGTTTACCCTGTTCGGAATGCAGCAGAGTGCGCAGGTGGTTCATTGGGTGTACTTCGTGCCGGGGTATATCTATTTTCTGTTTGCCTTTCATGTCGCGAGTTATCTTGCACTGGTGTACAGCACGGCCATGGTGCTGATGATTCTCAGCGAGTTCGACAGCTTCCTGCGTCTGCAGATTCTGTTTACCTACGGTGCCTGTTACGCCTTCGCGGTCATGTTTGCTCTGATAAACGAGCGCAATAATCGTGACCTCAGTGCCATCGTCAACACTGACCCCGTCACTCAGGTCTATAACGAGTATCAGCTGCGCCTGGATATGACGAAAGAAATGACCCGTGCCGATCGCCAGAGTGATGAGTTGAACCTGGTGGCCGTTGCGGTACCTCAGGCCTGGGATATGCTGAAAACGGAAGAATATGAAGCCCGTCTCAGTTATCTGGGTAAGAAACTCAAGCGTTGCCTGCGCCGTTTTGATACCTGCTACCGCCTGCACTCGGATCATTTTGTGGTGCTGATGCCCCATAGCGACGAAGCCGATGGTGAAATTCTGGCTGAGAATCTGATGGATGACCTGACCGGCAGTAACCGATACGAAGGGGTGGCCAACATCCGGATTCATCACGAGCGTTACCACCCGGAAGATGACGTGTCGGCGATTATCGAACGAATAGAAGGAGCGCTCCGTGCTGCGAATGAATGAACTGCCGCAGGAGCAGCTGTTACCGCGACTTCAGGCCATGGTCTACACCCTGGTGGCCGCCGCACTCCTGCTGTTGATTTACGATCAGTATCGTCAGGGCCTGTATTCGCTGGTGCTGTCCAATGCGGTCTCGATACCGGCTTTCCTGTTCAGCGCGATATACATTTATATCAATCGCGACAGAGACGCTTTTCTCTGGGTGAATTACCCGCTCGTCGGCTTGTTGGTCGGGCTGGCGCTGTTTCAGCTACCGGATTATCCGGAACTGATGACGCACTACCTCTTCGCGATTCCGATGTTTACCTACTTCTGTCTGCCAATGATGCACGCGACCTGGTGCAACATGACGGTCGCTGTATTAATGGCTGCTGTACTCTGGGTGCATGAGGATGTACTGGTTGCTCTCAGGTACACCACTAACTTTTCACTGCTGGTGGTCTCGGCCTGGTGTTTTTCCTATCTGACCTTGTTGAAAGGTGCGTCACTGCAGCGCCTGGCATTGACGGATCAGGTGTCTGGCGCCTATAACCGCGAACACTTTTATCACCTGCTCGAACGGGAGATCGCCCGAGGTGAAGCAACCCGTCAGAGTGTCAGTCTGATCGGTATCGTGCTTGATGATTATCGTCAGTTGATTGATCTGCACGGCAACCGTTCAGTGTTGCAGTTTCTGCCACGCTTCGTGCGGCGCATCCGGCAGTTGATCCGGGGGGAAGACGATATTTTCCGTATGGACGACGACCTGATTATTCTGGTGTTGCCGAATTGCGGTGAAGAAGGAGCGATCGTTCTGATGGAGCGTATGAAACGCAAGATTCAGGAGCAGTCGTGGAAGCCCTTCGCAGAGCTGTCAATCAGCGTTGCTGCGGTCACCCGCAATCATGAAGAGACAACGGCTTCACTGGAGAAGCGCTTGCTGGCACGTTTGCAGAAGCAGCAACGCACCAGCCTGCAGCTCGCGGCGTTCAGCGACTGACGCCAGCCTTGATGATCCGGACGAGGGTCTGGATTTTCACTTGTGGCAGATGGCTTAGCTTGCCATAAAAACTGGCCGGGTCGAGGACCTCGACCTGGCTGAAGCCGTCTCCCTGAAAACCTTCCCGGATGGCTTTGTCAGAAGGGTAGTGCAGCGGCCATTGTCCGCGGGTGAACAGCCCCACCAGTTTCTGGGCGAACTTCACATAGCGGTACGACGGATGCTCGGCGAAATCAGGGTAGAGATCGGTCACATACCAGCCTTTCGGAAATACCTTCAGGCCGCTGGCCATGCGTGACCAGACTTCGCGGATTTCATCCAGTTCGAAATAATTGACCAGCCCTTCGGTGATAATCAGGGTGGGCTGTTCAGGATCGAGTTCAGCCAGCAGTGCTCCGAGAGACTCCGGGCCATCAGCATTCAGAATGTTACACTCGCGCACTTCGTGTCCTTCCGACATGCCAACCTGCTGGAGCAGTGAGCGCTTACGTGCGGCCATTCCAGGGAGGTCCCCCTCGATATAGCGCAACTGTGGGTACGCTTTCTTCAGGCGGTAGCCGCGTGGTGATAGTCCACAGGCCAGCTCGACAATCTGAGTCACGCCTTCTTTTTCAATCAACTCCTGCACCTGGTGGTCGATCACCGAATGTCGCTGTAGCAGAAAAATATCAATATCTGCACCGGCAAGCAGGCGCAACAGTGCATTGACCGGCGCCAGAGTTGCATTGGCGAATCGTCCGGCTGACGTCACGAAGCCGCGTGCGGAGAGACCATGTTTGTACCAGATGTAGCCAGTGTAGTGAGCACTCACACTGATACGGGATGTGTCGGTAGATGCTGCCTTCATAATTATTCTTCTTAGGGAGACTCCGGATTTATCCGGTAATCCCCGGGTTTCTTCCTGACGGGGTTGTCTGGTATTAAACGGGTTAATCCGGCCAGACGCAAACTTTACCGGAGACAGAACCGGGATCATGGGAGTTTGTCACAGATGAATCAGAACAGGAGGTAACCGGTGGATTTTTCACAGCTCAGCAATCTGGGTCTGCTGCTGGCCGTGCTTTTGGTGGCTTTGCTGGAGTCGCTTGCCGTAATTGGTCTGCTGGTGCCCGGGATCGCCATGCTGCTGGCACTGACCTTAGTTGCGGTTGATGCCGGGGTGCCGGCCTGGGGATGGTTTCTGGCAGGCAGTGTTGGCGCGTTTGCCGGTGACGGTGTCAGTTTCTGGCTCGGGCAGAAGGCCGGGCCGGGGGTACGTCATTGGGCATACTTCCGCAGACACCCTCGGGTGCTGGCCGAAGGCGAGACGTTCTTTCTGCGTTACGGTGTCTGGAGCATTATGCTGGGACGCTTTATCGGCCCGCTGCGACCCGTCGTGCCGTTAGCCGCCGGGGCACTGGCCATGCCAGCTTCCCGGTTCTGGCTGGCGAATGCTCTGTCTTCACCCGCCTGGGGAGGCGTTTATCTTCTCGGGATGTATTGGCTGGGAGAAGAGTTCAGCCAGTATCTGCAGCCGGGTCCGGCGCTGATGTTCCTTGCGGGGGCGACCCTGGTGGCGGTCGCCGTCAGTCTGGTATTGCGTGGGCGTCAGTCTTCCTGACGCCGGCTGCGTTCGTAGTTGAGGTCTTTTTTCAGGCTGTTGGCTTCGTACTGAAGATCCGCAACTTTCTGTTTCAGCTGTTGATTTTCCGCTTCGTGTTCGCGATAAGTCGCCGTCATACTTTCCAGTTCACGTCTGGTTTCGTCGACGATCGATCTCCAGCGGTTGGTCAATACCATAGCGGTCAGTGCACCACCGAGGACAGCGGCGGCGATAATGGCGGCAACAAACAACATGTCAGACTTCCTGCGTTAAGGTTCTGCACCATGATAACGAATCCAATGCGGGGGCAAAACCTGATAACATCGCGCCCCTGAATTCAGTATGCGGGGAAGATGAGATGTCGATCAGTCAGTTTGTTGCAGGTACCGGTGCCGAGATGCGGGTGTTTGATCTTGGTCGCAGAATTTCTGCCATAGATGTTGCTGAATTCGAAGCCTTTGAAAATCTCGCGCGCCCGTATCACTCACCTTATCTGCGACATGCCTGGGTGGGCATTCTCAGCTGGAATCCGCAGGAGCCGGGCCAGCACAATATCTGGTTTCTGAAACTGCCTTTAGACGAACAGAATATTCTGCAGCCGGGGCCGAGAGATGCTTTTCTGCAGCACTGGCTGCAGGTGATTGCCGCGCCGGACAAAGAACATGGTGAGGCACCGTGCAGTTTTAAACCGGATGGCAACCGGATGGCCTATTTTCATTCTCAGGCTCTGCGCGAGCTGAACCAGCCTGCTACCCGTTTTTATACCACCGCCCGGGCGTATCTGAGCGGAGATACCGGTTGGGACAACTGGCAACAGCTAGGCCTGCAGGGGCTTGCTGAAGTGGTTGCGCGGCTTGATCAGGAAAATAACAGCAACCTGCTGGCGTCTGCCTTGCCGCATATGCCTGAGGTGCCCCGCAATGTGATTTTAGGCTTCCTTGAAAATGCCAGCCCGGATGTTGCCCTTACGATCGCTCTTAGTGATGGTCTGGCTGAGGCCATGCGCTCCAATGCAGATGCTGCCACTCTGGCGGCCTATTGTCGGGCGATGTCTGCGAGTGTCAGTGTTGATCACCGCCAACAGATACTCGACGTTGTTCTTGCACATCCGCACGCCAGCTCACTGGAACTGCTCAGTGCCATCGGAAGTCGCTGCTGGCATGACCTTGAGGGGGCGCGTCTTAATTCCTACCTCGAGTCGCTGGCAAAGGCCGGTGCCGAGACCTTTATGGCGCTGGTGGCTGATCTGATGACGTTGCCGGGCATGCGGGGCCGGATTCTGGAAGCCTTCCGCCATCCGCAGCGCAGTGAAACACTGTCGACCGCCATTGGTGCGCTGATGGCCGGTGCCCGCGGTGGTGTGCAGTGAGTCTCTGCTCCTGTCACTCCGGACGTTCTGCCAGTGAATGTTGTGAACCGATACTGGCAGGGGCGCGGGCGGGGTCGCCGCTGGCCCTTATGCGGTCACGGTATACGGCATTTGTCACCGAAAATGCAGAATACCTGAAGCGCTCCTGGCACCCGGATTACTGCCCCGACACCTTGGAATTTGCCGCCGATACACAATGGACTCAGTTGTTGATTCTGGACCACGGCGAAGACGGGAATTCCGGGCATGTGCATTTTATCGCACGTTTCCGTGAAGGGACTGAGTGGTTTGAGCTCGAAGAAAAATCGCGTTTCGAAAAGATAGACGACGACTGGAAATATCTGGCAGGGAACACTGATTTCCGGCCCCTCAGCCCCGGGCGCAATGACGCTTGTCCGTGTGGAAGTGGCCGGAAGTGGAAGAAATGCTGTGGCTGATCAGTCGCTTTTTGGTGTCATGCCTTTTTTCAGCATGGCCCAGGTCATCATCAGGGCACCGGCAGTCGATAATAATAAGGTGAGATCAACGAGCAGCCGGTGACGTTGATAAAAACTGATCCGCTCAGAAATCTCTTCTCCGCATTCGCCACTGGCAAAATTATAGTGTCCGCCGGCTTCAATGCAGCTGGTCACTGTGCTCAGTTCTATGCCGTAAAGTACGATCAGTAAAACGGCAGGAACAGCAAAAATAAGTGAACCGAGTCTCATCAACATGTGAGGGATTTCTCCAAACAGGGCAACGGAGCTTGACATCACTCCGGCAAAGTCTGCATCTTACCGGTCTGCAGCAGTTCTTCACAACGATAACAAGTGACATGAAAAAGATTTCGCTCTTAATAGCAGCATGGATTTTTGCTGCGCCGGCATGGACGGCAACTCCTGAAGATTTAGATCAACTTCTTACGAAGATTGAACAAGACATCTCTGAAATGCGCCTGAGCACGCCGGCCAACAATAATGCGCTGGATAAAATCGAGTCATTCCGTGAAGCGGCACCCTTCGATTTCCGTGTGGTTCCTCTTGCTTACCAGTGGGGCGAAGCGTACGTCGGCCTTGCCCGTCAGGCGCTGGCAAAGGGTAAGTATGAACAGGCTCAGGAATATCTGGATAAAGTCTGGCCGGTGGCCGCACTGACCCCCGGACTTGAAGATGCTCAGCGCGCGATTGACGAAGCCCGTGCAGCAGGCTCGGCTCCGGTCGCCGCTGTCGAAGAAGAAGCCGTCTCCCGTGCGGAGCTGGAACGTCAGAGAAAGCTTGCTGAAGCGGCCGCCCGCGAGAAAGAGCGCCTCAAAGTAGAAGCTGAGAAACAGAAACAGGCTGAAGCCGCGCGTCGTGCGGAAGAAGCCCGTAAAGCCGCCGCAGAAAAGGCGCTGCGTGAACAACAGGAGCGCGAACGCCGTGCGGCTCTGGCGGCAGCCAAAAAACAGGAAGCGGCAAGCCAGAAATCCCCTGTGGATATCGACGATATCGCGCTGGACATCCTGGAGCCTGCGGCGCCGGCGAAGCCTGCCCCTGTGGTCAGAGTTCAGAAACCTGCACCTGTGGTGAAGCCAAAACGCGAAGTGGCCGCGACACCTCTGGCGAAAACAACTCAGCTGTGGGCTGGTGCCCGGGAAGAGTCAGCGCCGATTGCGCGCTACGACGTACCAGCTCCGGCACTGTCTTCCAAAGACCGTGGTATTGCAGATCAGATGGGTGATATCTGTCAGAAAATGGTGGATGAGGACGCATCAGTCGTGATTCACACTGACAGCAAGTCGGATTACCGCTGGCTGGCCGTTCGTCTCACCTTGTGTGGTCGTCGTATTGACCGCGGTTATCGCCTGCGTCACAGCCACGAGCCACTGGCCGCTGGGGAAACCCCGAATGTCACCCTGCATCCACCGCGCACCAGTTCTCTGGTGGAAGAGGTGTCAGGCTGATCGGACCCTTCCGGAGGCGGAACCTTCTGCCGCTTCCGGGGTCGCACAGTGGGCGCGTCTGGCGCCCCTGACAATTCCTGAGCGCGTGGTACAATGCCGCGCAAGTTTTTATTCTGGTCCCGGTACAATGCGTTTATTCCGATTTTTTGCTTCTGTTGCTCTGTTTGTTTCGTTTACAGCGTCTGCTGAAATTCTTATCCCTAATCCTCCTGCGCTCGATGCGACTGCATACATTCTGGTTGATGCAGACAGTGGTGAGGTGCTGGTAGAAAAAAATTCTGATGAGCGCCTGCCGCCTGCCAGCATGACAAAGATGATGACCAGCTACATCGCCGTGCATGAGTTGCAGGAAGGCAAGGTCACCGAAGACACTATGGTGCCTATCAGTGTGACGGCCTGGAAAAAAGGCGGCTCGAAAATGTGGGTGCGTGAAGGCACTGAGGTACGTCTGATTGATCTGCTGCGCGGAATTATCGTGCAGTCAGGCAATGATGCATCGATTGCTGTTGCTGAGTATTTTGCCGGATCAGAAAGCGCATTTGCCGGCTGGATGAACCAGTACGCGCAGGAGTTTGGTATGGTCAGCACTCACTTTGAGAATGCAACAGGCTGGCCAGCCGAAGGTCATCTGACCACCGCCCGTGACCTGGCAACACTTGCCAAACACATTATCAAAGACCACCCTGAATATTACGGGCTCTACGCTGAAAAATACTTTGAATACAACGATATCCGTCAGCCTAACCGCAATAAGCTGCTGTGGCGTGACCCCAGCGTAGATGGTCTGAAAACCGGTCATACGGATGAAGCAGGCTACTGCCTTGCGGCGTCAGCCAAACGTGAGAATACCCGCCTTATTGCCGTTGTCATGGGCACCAAGAGCGAAGAGGCCCGTGCCCGTGAAACTCAGAAACTGCTGGGCTATGGTTTCCGCTATTACGAAACCCACAAGCTATACAGCGCCGGGGATGTACTGAGCACCGAGAAAGTCTGGTTAGGCAAAACGGCATCTGTAGACATTTCTCTGGCAGAGGATCTGTATATGACTCTGCCGCGTGGCAGCAAAGATCAGGTTGAAGTGTCGCTTGAGATTAAAGAATACCCAGAGGCGCCTGTTGTCGCAGGCCAGGCGATGGGGCTGCTGACCATCAGCATGGGTGGCGAACAACTCGCAGAAAGACCGCTGGTCGCACTGCAGGATGTTGAAGAATCGGGCTTCTTTGGCCGCTTGTTCGGGAAAATCCGACTCTTCTTTGTTCGTCTGTTCTCCTGATTTCAGGCAGGCAGCCGGTTGAAAAGTGTCATGGACGGCTCCATATTCAGAGGCTAAGCCAATGAGGATGTCATAGTGAGTCAGCCAGACGCTCCCAAAATTGAATTTCCCTGTGCCAACTATCCGGTCAAGGTGGTTGGCGTCGCGTTCGACGGTTACGAAGAGGCCATTGTTGAGGTCGTACGGGTCCATGCGCCTGATTGCGATATGGCCCGGATTCGCGTACAGGAAAGCTCTAACGGACGTTTCCGCTCCATTACTCTCTATATCACCGCAACGGGCGTAGAACAGTTGACCAATATCCATCGTGATCTGACGGCGCATCCTCAGGTGCGCATGGTGATCTGATGCAGGTCCGGGAGCTCGGCCTGTGCGAGTATCAGTCTGTCTATGATGAGATGACCCGCTTTACGGAGCAGCGATCTTCCAGCACGGAAGATGAGCTCTGGTTTCTGCAGCATTTTCCGGTGTTTACTCAAGGGCAGGCCGGCAAGGCAGAGCATGTGCTGTTTCCCGGTGATATTCCTGTGATTCAGACCGATCGTGGAGGACAGGTAACCTATCATGGTCCGGGTCAGCTGGTGGTGTATCTGATGATAGATATCGGCCGTCGGGGATGGGGGCCGCGTCAGCTTGTAAGTGGAATTGAGCAGGCGATTGTCGATACGCTCGCCGAATGGGAAATCGATGCCGCGCCCCGTTCCGATGCTCCGGGAGTCTATACCGGTGGTCGGAAGATTGCCTCCCTGGGATTACGTATCCGCCAGGGTCGGTCTTTCCACGGCCTGGCGTTAAATATTGATATGGACCTCGAGCCTTTCCGGCGCATAAATCCATGCGGCTACGCTGGCATGGAGATGACGCAGATGACCGGTGAAACTGACAGCGTGGTCAGTTTTGATGCGGTCTCTGAGCGTCTCAACTATCATTTACAGCAACGGCTGGCTAATGGTGGCCCTGATGCTGAAGAAACAACTCCGGAGTAAATAATGTCAGAACGACGCAAAGTGGTTCAGGGCGAAAAATTACGTGGTGCCGATAAGGTCGCCCGTATTCCGATTAAGGTCATTCCGACTGAAGAAATTCCACGCAAGCCCGATTGGATCCGCGTTCGTATTCCTGCGACTCCCAAGATCAATGAGATCAAAGAAAAGCTGCGTAAACACCGTCTGCATACGGTCTGTGAAGAGGCGAGCTGTCCGAACATCGGTGAGTGTTTTGGTGGTGGGACCGCGACCTTTATGATCATGGGAGACATCTGCACACGCCGTTGCCCATTCTGCGATGTCGGGCACGGACGTCCCAATCCGCTGGATGCAGAAGAACCGGTTAACCTGGCGACTGCGATTGCCGACATGGGGCTGAAGTATGTGGTGATCACCTCTGTCGACAGAGACGATCTGCGCGATGGCGGGGCGCAGCACTTTGCTGATTGTATCCGTCTGACACGCGAGCACAGCCCGGGTATTCAGGTTGAGACTCTGGTGCCGGATTTTCGTGGCCGCATGGAGATTGCTCTGGACATACTCTCTGGTACACAGCCGGACGTCTTTAATCACAATCTTGAAACTGTGCCGCGTCTCTACAAAGAGTGTCGCCCTGGGTCGGATTATGAGTGGTCGCTGAAGCTGCTCAAAGAATACAAAGCCCGGAATCCTGACATCATCACCAAATCGGGCCTGATGCTGGGATTAGGCGAAACCAATGAAGAGGTCGTGGAGGTCATGCATCACATGCGGGCGCACGACATCGACCACATCACGCTGGGACAGTATCTGCAACCAAGCCGGGATCACTCCCCGGTGAAGCGCTTTGTAACGCCTCAGGAGTTTAAAGAGCTGGGCGACATCGCTAAGTCGCTGGGCTTCCTGCGGGTTACCAGTGGACCCCTGGTACGCTCTTCTTACCACGCTGATCAGCAGGCCGAAGGCGTAGATGTCGGAAGTGTAAGCTGAATTTAAGTAAAAGCTGTGATTCTCTCCTGAGGCAGGTGCATAATGATCGCATCTGTGAACACAGGGAGTTCACAGCTTTTTCTTATCAGAGGGTATTGCCATGATGGCCTCCGAACAGACCCCGCTGCGCGTCGCAGCAAAATATCTCAGCCTCAGTGGCACCTCCACCTACCATATCGAAGACGAAACACTGCATGTGGAAGTGGAAGAAATAGCTAATCTGCGCAGTACAGGCAACACGAGTGGCACTCTCTCGCTTGAAATGTGGGCATTGAGTGAGCCGTATTCGGGTGGCGATTTCCGCGGGTATCAGGTTGGCGCCACCGAAATAGGCGAACTGAGCGGACAGCATCATCTGAATAACTGTCGCTTTACAATGCCTATCCGGACACCGGCGGAAGGGCAGTGGTATCTGGTACTGATGTTACGTGAGTGGGAAAACGGCGCCTATGTGACCCGTGATCACATCAGCTTTCCCCAGCCAATCAAAGCACAGTACAAGCTGGTGCTCAGCCTTGATGGACTGCCTGCGGTATACCGGCCTTAGTCCTCACACTTCCTTACGCAACTATTCGTCCATTTAATTGAGATTGATTGGCATTTAGATTAGATTTCGCAGCCTTCAGGGGGGTGCGGCTCAAGGGTCTCATCGGGATTTCTTTGGTGAGAGATTGAAAAATGTCAGTTGGTAACTCTGCATCACACGGAGCGCGTTCGCTGCTCCGACGTGTAATTCGTCCATTCTTTTTCGTAGTACTTCCTTTACTGATTGTCTGCGCAGCCGTCTATTACTGGTGGTTTGCTGACTCGGGTGACCAGGCATGGCTGATCCAGCATGCAGAAATCGGATCGATTGAAAACCACGTTGCGTCGACCGGTACCCTCGAGCCCAAAAACTACGTGGATGTCGGTGCGCAGGTGTCCGGCCAGGTAAAAGTCATCCTGGTCGAAGAGGGGGACGTCGTAGAAAAGGGGCAGCTGCTGGCAGAAATTGATGCCTCTGTGTTTGAAACCAAAGTGGCGAACGCTGAGGCAAGCCTTGAAAACAAACGTGCGGGTCTGGAGCAGCAGCTGGCAGAGCTGGAGCTGCAGGAACTGCGCCTCAGAAGGAATGAAGGGCTTTTCAAGCATCAGGCCATCAGTGAAGACACCCTGGTTGAAAGTCGCACAGGCGTGAAAATCCTGAAAGCCAAGATTGAAGCATCCCGGGCACAGATCAAAGCAGACGAAGCATCATTAGCCGGTGACAAAGTGTCGCTGGGTTATACCAGCCTGTTTGCTCCGATTGCAGGTACCGTCGCCAGTATCTCAGTACGGGAAGGGCAGACGCTGAATGCAACCAACAGTGCGCCTGTGGTCATGAAAATCTCTGACCTTTCGGTCATGACCCTCCGGGTAGAAGTATCTGAGGCAGATATCCCACGGCTTAAGAAAGGAATGAAGGTACGCTTCTCCACGTTGGGCAGGCCCAACGATTTCCGTTGGTCGACACTGGCTAAGATTCTGCCCACTCCCAACCTTGTGAATGATGTCGTGCTGTATCAGGTATTGGTGGATGTCGATAACAGCGATCACTCTCTGATGGAAGCCATGAGTACTCAGGTGTTCTTCGTTGAAGATTCTGCAGAAGATGTGCTTCTGGTGCCTCTGGCAGCGGTGCGTCGCTCGCCACGGGGGGCGTCAGTCCGCGTGCCTGCAGGAACTGAAGAAGAGCGTGTGCGCGTTGAGCTGGGTGTGGTCAGCCGTACTCACGCTCAGATTATCTCAGGCCTTGAAGAGGGTGACGCGGTCATTGCTGGTAGCGAGCAGTCCAGCGGTGGAGAACAGGCGCGCACCTTCGGCACCAATGCGCCACGCATAGGTGGTCGCCGTGGCTTCTGATACCGCTAAACAGCCACCACTGATTCAGATTGATCGGGTAAGTCGTCATTATCAGGCGGGTGATACCTTGGTCAAAGCGCTGGATGAAGTGTCACTGACAATTGAGCGGGGCGAATTTGTCGCTGTTATGGGGCAGTCCGGTTCGGGTAAATCTACCCTGATGAACATTCTTGGCTGTCTGGATACCCCGACCTCCGGTACGTTCAGGGTTAATGGTCATGATGTCTCTGCGATGACCCCGGATCAGCTGGCTGCCTTGCGCCTGAAGACATTCGGGTTTGTCTTTCAGCGTTATCAGCTGCTGGCCCCTCTGACTGCCCGTGAAAACGTAGCGCTGCCTGCAACCTATGCTCATGTTCCGGTGGAACAGCGCTTAAACCGGGCTGAACAGCTGTTAGATAAGCTGGGGTTAGGCGATCGCGCCGATCATAAGCCCGGTGAGTTGTCGGGCGGACAGCAACAGCGTGTTTCGATCGCCCGCGCCATGATCAATGGCGCGGAGGTTATCCTCGCCGACGAGCCCACCGGGGCACTCGACAGTCAGAGTGGTAAGCAGGTTCTGGCATTGCTGCAGCAGCTTAACCGTGAAGGCAGTACCGTTATCCTTATTACGCACGACGCGCATGTGGCAGAGCATGCTGATCGTCAGATTCATATCAGTGACGGCCGTATTCAGTCCGACAGTGCACCGGCTCCCACGCTGGATATCGCTGCCAGTGAACCTGCCCCGCCGGCGTTTACCTCTGTGGGCTTTGCCGAGGCGGTCAGCACAGCGCTGAAAGCCCTGCGGTTTAACTGGTTCCGGACGGCACTGACGCTGCTTGGCATAGTAATCGGGGTAGGTGCGGTTGTCGCTATGATGGCGATTGGTGAAGGGGGCAAGCAACAGGTCCTCGATCGTATTGAGTCCATGGGGACTAACCTGCTGTTACTGCGCCCCGGAGGAGGCAATACGCGCTCTTCGGGTGAGATGGCCACGCTGACTGTTCAGGACGGCGAAGCTGTCAGTCAACTTCCCGGTGTCAGCTATGTTGCTCCCGAGCGCAACAGCCGGGCAACCATCCGCTTTGGTAACCGCGATTACAACGGCCGTATTCAGGGGACGACACCCGATTATATTCACGTTCGTGACTGGGGGATGGCCCGTGGGGTGTTTTTCACCGAGCAGGATATGGACAGCATGGCGCCAGTGATTGTGATTGGCCAGACGGTTGCGGAAGAGCTGTTCACGCAGGGTGAAGATCCGGTGGGGCAGTACGTGTTCCTGAAGTCTGCGGTATATCAGGTCATTGGTGTGCTGGAAGCCAAAGGCGCGACGTCGGGTGGCTCTGATATGGATGAGATGATGTTGATCCCCCTCTCTACAGGTAGGGTACGCGTTTTTGGTCGTGATCATCTGAGCACGATTACCATCAAGGTTGAGTCGACAGATCGTCTGGATGAAGTACAGGCCGCGGTCGAAAGTCTGATGCTGCAGCGTCACGGCAGAGAGGACTTTATGGTGCGTAATACGGCTTCACTGATTGAAGCCGTTGGTGAAACCCAGGATACCATGACCTGGCTGCTGGGCTCGGTCGCGGCCATTTCACTCTTTGTTGGTGGCATTGGCGTGATGAACATTATGTTGGTAAGTGTCTCGGAGCGACGGCGTGAAATCGGTCTGCGTATGGCCACCGGTGCGAAGCCCGGAGATATTCTCCGCCAGTTTAATATCGAAGCGCTGGTCGTCTGTTGTTTTGGTGGTCTGGTCGGTCTGCTGCTGGGGGCCGGTGTCGCCTGGTTGCTGGGCCAGTTTAATATTGCGGTGGCTTTTTCTCTGATGCCCCCACTGCTGGCATTCAGCTCTGCAGTGCTGGTGGGCATTATCTTTGGTCATGCGCCTGCGCGTCAGGCCTCCCGTCTTAATCCGATTGATGCGTTGGCGGAGGACTGATCATGCCTGCAGCGTTTTATAGAACATGGGTCGTACTGATTTCTTCGGGTATGGTATTTGGTTGTGCCAGTCCTCTGCGTGATCTCGAGCCAATGGAACCAGAGCTGCCTGCGGATCACAGCTTCGTCCAGGAAGATGCGGTTGCGCCGGCGTATGACTGGTGGACTCAGTTAGGTAGTCCGGAGCTGGATGCGCTGCTGGCGCAGGCGATGAGTGACAGCCCGGATGTTCAGGTGGCTCTCGAGCGTCTGCAGTCAGCGGAAGCGGCACTGAGTCAATCCCGCGCAGACCTCTGGCCGTCGTTGTCTTTCCGCGCGGGGGCGAGCCATCGCAAAGATCTCGACAACAGTGACACTGGATTCAGCAGTGGTTCCAGCCTGAGTTTCTCCGCCGGATACGAGATAGATCTGTGGGCAAGACGAGCTGCGGATATCGACAGTGCTGAACTGGATTTTGAAAGCCAGAGGCTGACTCTGCGTAGCGCAGAAATGATGCTGACCGGGCAGGTGGTGCAGCAATACATTGCGCTGCTTGCTTCCCAGGAAAGCCTGCGTATCGCCTACAGCAACCTTGAGGCCTCCCAGGAGCTCGAACGTATTGTTCAGGTGAAGTTTGAAGCCGGTGTGGTCTCGGGGATGGAAATCGCCCAGCAGCGCAACACAACCCTGTCTCTGATCAGTCGCCTGGCAGGGCTGGAGAAAAACCTGGCGGTACAGAAGCGGGCGCTGGCGGCGCTGATCGGGTCTGACACTCTGACGCTACCGACGATGAATCTGACGCTGGCAGAGCTGAATCTGCCTGCGGTTGCCGCTGTTCAGCCGGCCAGTCTCCTGGCTCAGCGGCCCGATATCCGTCAGGCGAACATTGCGCTCTGGCAGAGCCATGCCAGTGTCTGGCAGGCAGAAAGCAGCCGTTGGCCGTCTCTGAGCCTCAGTGCGGGACTGTCCGCATCTGACGTTCTGAATCCTACCGGTTGGGCACTCTCTCTCGGAGAAAGTCTGGCGCTGCCGCTGTTTGATGGTGGGAAAATATCAGCTCAGATTGCTCAGGCGGAGTCCGCAGAGCGAGTGGCTCAGATTGAGTACCGACGCACCGTGCGGGCGGCTATGCAGGAAGCCCTCGATGCTCTGGACGAACTCAGTTACCAGCAGGAGGAACTGCACAACAGCGTTCTGGTGCTGGCTAATAACGAGCGGCTGCTTCACCTTGCGCAGATCCGCTTTGATTCCGGTGATACCGATTTCAGCGACCTGCTGAGCGCACAGCGCACCTTCTTCAGCGCCCGCGACTCTATGGTGAGTACACGTCAGAGCCACCTGAACGCCTTGATTGCGCTGTACCTCACCCTGGGGGATATCCCCAGAGGCGGCTAAGAGAGATTACGCTTTCAGCATGGAGTAGAGGTCATCTTTCAGGTGAACCCGCTTCATGCGGAGCGCATCCAGAGTCTCATCCGCGGCGGGTGTGACGTCTTCTTCGATTTTACGTACCTCGCGATCAACGTCATGGTACTCCTCAAACAGGCGGGCAAAGTGTCGGTCGGTCATCTTCATTTCGCGGATTTTTTCTGACATATCAGGAAATTCGTGATGCAGATCGTGATGTTCAATGGTCATTACATTCGCTCCTTTGTGTTGTTGTTTTCAGACTACCCCTGACAGAAAAGTTCGCCTTGATTTGAATCATGCCTCCTGCTGGTGTGTTTAATTGTGACCTGCTTGGAGAAACAATCGGTAACATCTGGACTTATCCGGCCGTGTGAACTTTATTTATAAGCATCTCATTTACGTCTTTGAGGGCCGTTCCATGCAGGGCAGAGTGATTGTTCTGGATAATAAGCATCAGTCAGTGTCGTTACTGACACAGGTACTCAGTCATCTGGATGTGGCCGGTTATGCATCACTGTCCGATTACTTTGCCGCGGGCAACAACGACGCGGACTGCTTTGTTCTCGATAGCTCGTGTCTGGGCGAAGAGGAAAAATGCATCGTCAGAGAGCTGCGCAGTCGTCCGGAAACAGCCTCAACACCTGTGATCTATGTGGGCGAGAACCAGGCTCTGGAAACACGCCTGGCCGTTTATGAAGCGGGTGTCGACGATTACATTACTGCGCCCTTTGATATCACTGAACTGCAGACCAAGGTCAGCCGGGCATTGCACCAGCGTCGCTACGAGCGGGAACTGTTGTCGTCAGCAGAAGTGGCGCGTCAGGCGGCCTTTGAAGCCATGACTCACTCGGCTGAGCAGGGCGAGATCGTGCGTTTTATGGAGCAGATCTCTATGTGCCACAAGCTCGAAGAACTGGCTCAGGCGATGCTCGGGCTGCTGTCCCGTTTCGGGCTGAATGTGGTCTTTTCGTGCTGGAAAACCAATGACGACTGGCCAAGGTACTTCTCTCACGCGGGAGCGACCACCCCGCTTGAAGAAGATCTGATGCAGTCCGGGCATACCGGCGGACGGATCATGGAATTCGGTCGTCGGATGCTGGTGAATTATCCTCAGGCCTCACTGTTCGTAAAAAACGTGCCCTACGAAGATGAAGCCCGCTATGGGCGGATCAAAGACCATCTCTGTGTTGTTCTCAGCGCCGCTGATGCGCGTGTAGGTAGTCTTAATATGGAAGAACAGCTGCGCGAAAAAGACAAACTGCTGAGTGTCGTGAACGACGCTGAACACCGTCTGCACGAGTTCCGGGAAAACCAGAACGCCATGCTCAGTCGGGTTGCTCATGAGCGCGGAGACCTGAAAATTGAACTGCGTGAAGAGCTTCTGATGCTGAGTCTGAATGACGAGCAGGAGGAGCGCATGCTGAATCTGGTGGAAGATCACATGAACAGCCTGGATGGCCTGTATCGTGAAGCGATCGACTGGCAGGAGGCGATAGAGCCTGCGATGCAGGCGCTTCAGTATGTGGTGCGCGGTAACGCTAGACCTGACGGCATTTGATCAGTGCCTGCTGAATCCACTGTTTGAGCTGTTGCGCAGGGAGCGCTCCAGACAGTCGGTCGATTTCTTTACCCTGAAAAAACACGATCAGTGTCGGAATGCTGCGGATCGCAAAGCGGCCTGCGGTTGCCTGGGCCTGTTCGGTGTTCACTTTGGCAAAGCGGGCATCAAAGGGCAGCTGCGCGGCCACGTCTTTAAAGACGGGGGCCATCATCTGGCAGGGGCCACACCAGGTCGCCCAGAAGTCCACCACCACCGGAAGATCATTCCTGGTAATAAAGCGATCAAAACTGGCGTCCGTCAGATCAGCAACCTGACCACTGAACAGGGCCGATTTACAGCGGCCGCACTGGCCCGGCTGTTGCCGCTTATCTTCCGGAATCCGGTTGATTGCGCCGCAGTCTGGACATGAAATATGCATAAGAAATCCATCGTTAACTAATGATCTTTATATGGTGATTCAGTTATCTGGTTTCAAGTCGAGCCGGACAGTCTGCAGCCCGGTCAGTTCAGAAATGCTCACTCTGTAGACAAGGGCAGGAACCGATTCACCTCTTTTTACTCCTACCGCATACATTCATAAAAGCGGGGTAACTCTTATGTTGTACTACGCAATGGTGTTTCTGGTAATCGCTCTGATTGCTGGTGTTCTGGGGTTTGGTGGTATTGCAGGCGTGTCTGTTGAGATTGCCAAAATCCTGTTTTTTGTCTTTCTGGCGCTTGTCGTTATTACGTTTGTCGCCGGACTGTTCCGACGCTCCGGCCACTGATCAGGCAAGGGTTCCGGCAATCTGCTCTGGATCAGGGGGCCGGAACCATGTCTGATGCTTCCAGCAGAAACTGTTCCTTGTCCCGTTCGCCGACACTTCGTCCGATGGTCTTCAGGCTTCCTGGCTGAAAGAACAGAATGGTCGGAGGTCCGAACACCGCCTGGTCCTGAAGGAACTGGCGCTGTTCTTCAGTGTTGTCGGTCAGGTCCAGTTGTACCCAGATGAGATGCCCGAGAGCGTCCTGAGCTTCACTGTCGGCGAAGATCTCTTCTTCCATGACTTTACAGCTGATGCACCAGTCAGCATAGAGATCCAGCATGACGGGTTTGTCCTCTGCTGCGAGGATGATCTTGTGGACTTCTGACACAGATGTCGTGTGAATAAAAGGCGTTGCGGGCTCGCTGCTGTGTGGCTCCAGAGGGTTCAGGAAGCTTTTATTTCCCTGCAGGGCGCCAGCAATGGCAATCACACCGTAGATGAAGGTCATCAGACTGATAAAGCGGATGACTTTGCCGACACCTGAGGGAGCAGGTTTCAGCGCCCCAAAGACAATGCCGGCGCTGATCGCCAGTACGCCATAGCCTCCCAGCAGCCAGGCGTCGGGCATCAGCCGCCCGATGAGCCAGAGAGCGACGCCAATCAGCATAAAGCCGAACAGGTATTTTACTTTGTCCATCCAGATGCCGGCTTTGGGCAGGACGCGTGCGCCAGTGGTACCGAGAATAATCAGAGGTGTCCCCATACCAAAGCCGAGGGCCAGTAACGCTGCCCCGCCCAGTACAGCATCACCGGTTGTGCTTAGGTAGGCCAATGCGCCTGCCAGCGGGGCGGATACGCAGGGGGACACGACGAGTGCTGACAGCACACCTATGATAAGAACGCTGCCGTAGCGCCCACCTTCCTGTTTCTGGCTCATGGTGTTCAGGCGGTTACGCAGAAACGCCGGTAGCTGAAGTTCGTACAGTCCAAACATCGACATGGCGAGCAGAACAAACAGCAGGGCAAACACCGACAGAACAGCCGGGCTCTGAATCCAGACCTGCAGGTTAGCTCCGGCACCAAGCAGCCCAACCGCGAGGCCGGCAGCCGCATAGGTGAACGCCATTCCTGTGACATACACCAGTGACAGCAGGAAGCCCCGCAACGGAGACGGGGTCTGCTGACCCAGCACGACGCTGGTCAGAATAGGGACCATCGGCAGTACGCAGGGAGTGAAGGTCAGTCCCAGTCCCAGAAGAAAGAAGAGTCCGATGACTGCGCCCGCAGAACGGCCACTGAACCAGGGGATGTCTGTGGTCTCAGGTGCATTGTCGCCAGCGGCTGAACTTTTCTCCAGAGTGATCCTGAGACGCTGAGGGGGGTAGCAGAGCCCTGCGTCCGCACACCCCTGATAGTGCAGAGTCACGTTTCCGGCATCCAGGGTGCGCGTGTCGAAGCTGACGCCCAGATCACCATAGAAAGCGATGACATCGCCAAAGGCATCATCGTATTTGGGCTTGCCTGGTGCAGACCAGAAGACAGGCTCCAGCCGGTGCTCTCCCTGTGTCAGGAAAATCCGGTGTTGATACAGATAGTAGCCGGAAGCGGTTTCCCAGTGAGCGCTGATGCTGCCCGATGCCTGAGAGTAGGTCACAGGAAAAGCCTGCTCAACGGGCAGGAATTCAGGTTCGCTCTGGGTGAGCTTGTCGAGGAGGCTGCTGTGCGACGGGAAGCTCAGTAGCAGTAGCAGAAACCAGATTCCCGTGCGCATGTTGTTCTCCGTCAGGTAGTGCGTTCAACCGCAATAGTGGCCAGAGCCATCAGGGCATCTTTCGCCGCTGACTGTGGCAGATGAGCGAGATGAGCCTGAGCCCGGTCACGACAGGCCTGCGCCTGCTGGCGTGTGTATTCGATAGATCCACAGGCATGAACAATACGCAGGACGTCGTCCATAGAATCCAGTCCGCCTTTACGGATCGCCTGGCGGATCAGCTGACTGTCTGCTTCGCTGGCGTTAGCCATCGCGTGGATCAGCGGCAGTGTTGGCTTGCCTTCGGCAAGATCATCGCCAACGTTCTTGCCCATTTCTTCGGCGTTGCCCTCATAGTCGAGAACATCATCGACCAGCTGAAACGCCATGCCAAGCTCTTTGCCATACTCTTTAAATGCGAGGCGGTCCTGGTCATTCAGCCCGAGCAGGGATGCTGCTGAGTGGGTAGAGGCCTCAAATAACATGGCTGTTTTGCCATGAATCACATCCATGTACTGCGCTTCGGTCGTATCCGGGTTTTTCACGTTGGTCAGCTGCAGTACTTCGCCTTCGGCAATCACACAGGTCGCATTCGACAGGATCTGCATCACCGGAATAGAGGCCAGCTCGACCATCATTTCGAACGCGCGGCTGTAAAGGAAGTCTCCGACCAGGACACTCGGCGCATTACCCCATCTGGCGTTTGCGGTCGGATTGCCACGGCGCATGTCGGAGGTATCCACCACGTCGTCATGTAGCAACGTTGCTGTGTGCAGAAACTCAATGACGGTGGCCAGTTTGACGGCGTCGGCATCGGCGCGTCCGAATGACTTTGCCGTCAGCAATACCAGCAGTGGGCGTATGCGTTTACCGCCGCTACTGACGATATATTCGGCGATTTTCTCAACCAGAGGAACCCGGGATTCGAGCTGCTCGTGGATCAGGCTGTCTACTGCCTGGAACTCTTCGCCTACTGTGGCCAGTACGTCTTTAATGTGCATGATTATTGAGTGCCTGCTTATTCTTGGCGCAATCGTAGGGAGCAGTGTCGCGCCTGTCAAGGAAAGGCCGGTCATACACTTGCGCATTATTTCATGCTGGGGTATAGTCTCGCGCCCCGAATTTCTGCTCCCTGCCATATGGAAACCAGAGCGTTGCCAGTAGAAGCAGGTACCCCCTTTTAAGAAGCAGCGGGATACACACTGAACAGAAACACACTGAAAAGTGTAAGCGGAGAGATACAGTTATGTACGCTGTAGTGGTCACTGGCGGTAAGCAATACCGTGTTGAAGAAGGTCAGACTCTGAAGGTTGAGAAACTGGAAGTTGCGACTGGCGAAACCGTTGAACTGGAAAAAGTTCTGCTGATCGGTAACGGCGACGATGTTAAAATCGGCGCACCGGTTGTAGAAGGCGCAAAAGTAACTGCAGAAGTGGTTAACCACGGTCGTCACAAGAAAGTGAAGATTCTGAAGTTCAAGCGTCGTAAGCACCACATGAAGCAGATGGGCCACCGTCAGTGGTTCACTGAACTGAAAATCACCAGCATTGCTGGCTAATACTGTTAATTTGAATTCCGGGGCCCGCGTGGCTGGCCAAGCCGCCGCATCCGCAGTGTTGCAGTGACCCCACAGAAGGAGAAAGACAATGGCACACAAAAAGGCTGGTGGTTCTACCAAGAACGGTCGCGATTCCGAAAGCAAACGCCTTGGTGTTAAGCTGTTCGGCGGTCAGACCGCTAAAGCAGGCGCTATCATCATTCGTCAGCGTGGTACTCGTTTCCACGCAGGTGACAATGTACGCGTTGGCCGTGACCACACTCTGTTCGCTACCGCTGAAGGCGCAGTGAAGTTCGAGGTTAAAGGTCCGAAGAACCGTAAGACTGTAAGCGTAGTTCCAGCGGCTTAATTCCGCCGGTGTATGCTGATGCGCCCTGACTGCATAGCAGTTGGGGCGTTTTTGTTTGTTTTGAAGCAGGTCTGAGACTATGAAATTCGTCGATGAAGCCCGTATCACCGTTGAAGCAGGTAAGGGCGGCAATGGCTGTGTGAGCTTCCGTCGTGAGAAATTTATCCCCAAGGGTGGCCCGGATGGTGGTGATGGAGGCGACGGCGGTTCCGTGTACCTCGAAGCCAGTGAGAACGCCAACACCCTGGTGGACTATCGCTATACGCGCCGTTTTCAGGCCGAGAACGGGCGGCCGGGCACCAGTCGCAACTGCACTGGTGCAAAAGGCAAAGATATTATTCTTCAGGTCCCGGTCGGGACGACTGCGATGGATGAAGATACCGGCGAAGTTCTGGGAGACCTGACTGCGCACGGCGAGCGTCTGATGGTTGCCCGTGGTGGCTTCCACGGGATTGGAAATACCCGCTATAAGTCCTCGACTAACCAGGCGCCGCAGCAGTTTAAGCCGGGGCAGCCGGGGGAATCCCGCAATCTTAAGCTGGAGCTTAAGGTGCTGGCAGACGTGGGTCTGTTGGGGATGCCGAATGCCGGTAAGTCGACCTTTATCCGCTCTGTCTCGGCGGCGACACCCAAAGTGGCGGACTATCCGTTTACCACTCTGGTGCCGAATCTGGGGGTGGTTTCGATTGAAGAGCATCGCAATTTCGTGATTGCAGACATTCCCGGGTTGATTGAAGGTGCGTCAGAGGGGGCCGGTCTGGGAACCCGTTTCCTCAAACATCTGGTTCGTACTCATCTGTTGCTGCATGTTGTCGATATGGCGCCGTTTGATGAGTCAGACCCTGCTGAAAAGGTGATGGCAATCAGCCGTGAGCTGGAAAATTTCTCGCCGGGGCTGGCGCTGCGTGATCGTTGGCTGGTCCTGAACAAGCTTGATATGGTGCCAGAGGACGAGCGTGAGTCCCGCTGTCAGGCGATCATCGACAAGCTTGAGTGGGATGGCCCGGTGTATCGGATAGCGGCGATCAACCGTGACGGTACGCACAAGCTTGTCTGCGACATCATGGAATACATCGAAGAGCGTCGTGAGCGCGCAATGGAAGACGAAGAGTTTGCCGAGGCGCTGCTGGCAGAACGTGAACAGGTCGAAGCCGAAGCACGTGAGCACATGGAGGCGCTGTACGAACGTCGTCGCCTCGAGCGTGAAGCCCGGAAGGCGGGTGCTGATGATGACGACGATGATCACGGTGTTGAAGTTATTTACACCCGCGGCGAGTAATCGGGGAGTGGCATGAGTCTTGAGCAGTGGCGTGCTTCGCGTCAGCGTCTGGCTGGAGCGAAGCGCTGGGTAATTAAGATTGGCAGTGCACTGCTGACGAATGACGGAACTGGCCTGAACCGCAGTGGTATGCAGAGCTGGGTTGATCAGATATCGGGACTGCTGGCTGCGGGCCATGAGGTCGTGCTGGTGTCGTCCGGGTCTGTCGCCGAGGGTATGACCCGGCTGGGTTGGAAAACCCGCCCGGAGGAAGTTCACAAGTTACAGGCTGCCGCTGCGGTGGGTCAGATGGGCTTGGTACAGGCCTATGAAACGTCTTTTGCCAGACACGACCACCGCACTGCACAGATATTACTGACGCACGACGATCTCAGTGATCGCAAGCGCTATCTGAATGCCCGTACCACGCTGCGGACCCTCCTGAGTCTGGGTGTTGTCCCTATCATCAATGAAAATGACACGGTCGTCACCGACGAGATCTGCTTTGGTGATAACGATACCCTGGGAGCGCTGGTTGCCAATCTGGTGGAGGCCGATCTGCTGGTCATTCTTACTGATCAGCAAGGGCTGTTTACCGCCGATCCAAGAAACAACCCCGATGCAGAGCTGATTTACGAGGGGCAGGCGTCTGACCCCCGTTTTGCGGCAATGGCGGGCGGCGGTGGAGCGCTTGGTCGCGGTGGCATGGTCACTAAAGTGCGTGCAGCAACACTTGCTGCGCGCTCCGGAGCTGACACTGTGATTGTTGGTGGGCGGATTGATAACGTGATTACGCGGCTGCGTGAGGGTGAGTTGCTTGGCACCCTGATGCTTGCTGACAAACAACCTGAAGCGGCGCGCAAACAGTGGATTGCCGGGCATCTCCAGACCCGTGGTGAGCTGGTGCTGGATGCTGGTGCGGTGAAAGCGCTCCGCGATGGTGGGCGTAGCCTGCTGCCGATCGGTGTGGTTGCCGTATCAGGGCAGTTCGAGCGTGGGCAGGTCGTTGCCTGTCGCGATGAAAAAGGCCATCTGGTTGCCAAAGGGCTGGTAAACTACAGCCACGAAGAGGCTGCAAAGATCCTGCGCATGCCAAGCTCTGGTCTGGAGCAGGCGCTGGGAATGGTTGCTGAACCTGAAATGATTCACAGGGATAACCTGGTGGTGCTCTGACATCAGAGTGGTTATCGGATTAACAGAAGAGAGAGAAATATGATTGAGTCGGTCAAGGTTGCCGGACTGGACGTGCGTAACGACGCACCCTTTACCCTGTTCGGTGGCATGAACGTACTGGAGAGCCGTGATCTGGCGCTGTCCATCTGCGAATACTACGTTAAGGTCACAGAGAAACTCGGTATTCCTTACGTGTTTAAAGCCTCTTTTGACAAGGCGAACCGCTCATCCATCAACTCTTATCGCGGTCCTGGCATGGACGAAGGCCTGAAGATTTTTGAAGAGATCAAGAAGACCTTTAACGTACCGGTTATCACGGATGTGCATGAACCTTATCAGGCGGCACCCGTGGCTGAAGTGGTTGACGTTATTCAGCTGCCGGCTTTCCTTGCGCGCCAGACTGACCTGGTGGTTGCCATGGCCGAGACGGGGGCTGCGATCAACGTGAAAAAGCCGCAGTTTCTCGCACCTCACGAGATGCGCCATATCATCAAGAAATTTGCTGAAGCAGGTAATGAGAAAGTGATGCTGTGTGAGCGTGGCTCATGTTTTGGCTATAACAACCTGGTGGTGGACATGCTGGGTATGGACGAAATGAAGAAGCAGGCGCCGGTTATTTTTGATGCCACGCATGCGCTGCAGCGTCCGGGTGGTCGGGCAGATTCTGCCGATGGTCGCCGCCAGCAGGCGTTCGAATTGGCCCGCTCTGGCATGGCACTGGGCATTGCCGGTCTGTTTATCGAGGCGCACCCGAATCCAGCCGAAGCCAAGTGTGACGGCCCTTGTGCGCTGCCTCTGGATAAACTCGAGCCTTATCTGGCTCAGATGAAAGCGGTTGATGATCTGATCAAATCTTTTGAGCAGGTCGTGATCGACTGAGGTTTGCGTCCCGCAGGTAAAAGGCGGGATCTCCTGTTGACAGGGCTGGTTTATATCCGGATAATTCCGGCCCTCTTAGATTTAACTGAAACCAAATTACTGAGGAGCCGACTGTGGCAAATTCTGCTGGTTCTCGTAAACGCGCCCGTCAGGCTATCAAGCGTCGTGCACGTACTATGGCACTGCGTTCAATGGTGCGTACTTATGTTAAGAAAGTGAACGCTGCTGTAGCGTCTGCTGACTACGAACAGGCTCAGGCCGCGTTTACTGCATCACAACCTTACATCGACAAATCTGTGAACAAAGGTATTCTGCACAAGAATTCTGCTGCTCGCATCAAGAGCCGTCTGAATGCTAAGGTATTCGCTCTGAAAGGTTAATCCCTGACAGGCGAAGAAAAGCCCGCTTTACGCGGGTTTTTTTGTATCTGCAGAAAGTGGAAAGGGATGCTGAAATGTCCGAAAGCCAGGCACCTCAAGTGCAGAAAACCAGTCTTCTGAGGTCGTCATCCATCGTCAGTGTGATGACGCTTCTGAGTCGTGTGCTCGGGCTTGCCCGGGATGTGATCGTGGCTCAGTATTTTGGTGCCCGTGCAGACGCATTCTTTGTCGCGTTCAAAATTCCGAATTTCTTCCGGCGCCTGTTTGCCGAAGGGGCATTTTCCGTTGCCTTTGTCCCTGTTCTGACGGAATACCGCAGCCAGCGCAGCCTTGACGAGGTCCGCCTGCTGGTGTCCCGGGTGTCCGGAATGCTTGGCATGGTGCTTCTCGCGGTCACCTGTGCTGCTATGCTCGGCGCTGATTATCTGCCCTGGATATTTTCGCCGGGATTCCGCAGTGATCCGGAGAAATTTGCCCTGACCGGTGATCTCCTGGCCATTACCTTTCCGTATCTGTTTTTTATCTCGCTGACGGCGTTCGCTTCGAGCGTGCTCAACGCATACGGACGCTTTGCGATTCCTGCGTTCACTCCGGTTATTCTGAATGTCACTCTGATCGCGGCGACGCTGTTTTTTACCGATCACTTTGTCGAGCCTCTGTACGCTCTGGCCTGGGGGGTGTTCTTTGCCGGGCTGTTCCAGATGCTGTTTCAGTTGCCATTTGTCGCTCGTCAACGCTTGCTCGTGATGCCGACAGTGAAGCGTGGGGATGAAGGTGTACAACGGATCGGAACCTTAATGGTGCCCGCGCTGTTCGGGGTCTCCGTCAGCCAGATCAACCTACTGCTCGACACTTTGCTGGCGTCATTTCTGGAAGATGGCAGTGTGAGCTGGCTGTATTATTCTGATCGCCTGAACAATCTGCCGCTGGGGGTCTTTGCGATTGCGATTGGTGTTGTGATTCTTCCGGCACTGTCCGGTAAACACGCCGACAAGGATGCTGCTGCTTTTTCTCGGACGCTCGACTGGGCAGTACGTATGGTGTTTCTGATCGCAACCCCGGCTGCACTGGCTCTGGTGCTGTTGGCGATGCCGTTGATGGCCACGATTTTCTACTACGGTGAAGTGACGGCTTACGATGTCGGCAAGATGATGCTGAGTCTGCAGGCGTATGCCGTTGGGTTGCTGGCCTTTATGATGATCAAAGTGATGGCTCCCGGTTATTACGCCCGTCAGGATACCAAAACGCCGGTCAGAATCGGGATTCAGGCGATGGCGGTTAACATGCTGCTGAATATAGCCCTGGTGTATCCGTTGCAGCATGCAGGACTGGCGCTGGCAACGTCTCTGGCGGCGTATTTCAATCTCTTCATGCTGTACCGTGGGCTGCGTAAAGCCGGTGTGTATGAGCCTCAGCCCGGCTGGTTGCGCTTCCTGGTTATTCTGGTTCTGGCGAATGCTGCCCTCAGTGCTGTTGCCGTCTGGTTGATGGGTAGTCCTGAAGCCTGGCTTGAATGGCAGGCAACGGCGCGAATCAGCTGGATGAGTCTGATCGTCGGGGCTGGAATCCTTGTCTACTTCACGGTGCTTATCCTTGCCGGTCTGCGATTGCGGCATATCCGTGGGGAGCTGTTCTAGGCCCGGTAAAGCGCTGTTACCCGGGCGTCAGGTTGGCTATAATCCGAGCCTTTATTTTTACCGGAAGTGCGGGATACCTGATGCGCCTGATTCGTGGCCTGCGTAATGTGCCTGAAGACTTTGCTGGCTGTGTAGCGACCATCGGCAACTTTGATGGGCTGCATCTCGGCCATCAGAACATTCTCGCCTCCTTGCGTGCTGCTGGTGAAGCAGAGCGCCGGCCGACGCTGGTCATGTTGTTTGAACCTCAGCCGAAAGAGTTTTTTGCTCCGGATTCTGCACCGGCCCGGTTGGCGAATTTCCGCGAAAAGTTTCTTGATCTGCGTGAGGCGGGTGTCGATTACCTGCTCTGTCTTCCTTTCAATGAAGCTCTGCGCAGTATGACTGCGAATGATTTTATTCAGCAGATTCTGGTTGATGCCCTGAAGGTTAAGCACCTGATTGTCGGCGATGATTTCCGGTTTGGTTGCGACCGCTCAGGGGATTACGCGGCACTGCAGGCGGCCGGAGAGCACTCCGGGTTTATTGTTGAAGATACGCCAACGCACCTGATCTCCGGAGAACGGGTCAGCAGCACCCGGGTCCGTGATGTGCTGTCACAGGGTGACCTGGTGGCCGCTGCCAGTCTGTTGGGGCGTCCTTACCGCATGAGTGGCCGCGTTGCCTATGGTCGCCAGCTTGGGCGCACCCTCGATACTCCCACTGCTAATGTTCTGATTAAGCGCCGCCATCTGCCGATGAGTGGTGTCTTTGCGGTACATGTGAATGTCGACAGTACGGGTGATGAATACGTGGGTGTGGCTAACCTGGGTGTCAAGCCAACCATTGCAGGCACCCCGGAGCCGTCTCTTGAAGTGCATCTGTTTGGTTTTAAAGGCAACCTGTATGGTCAGCATCTCGATGTTGAGCTGCTGCACCGTATCCGTGATGAAAAGAAATTCTCCGGTCTGGATGAACTCCGGGCCGCGATTAATGCCGATAAAGTGGCAGCGCAACAGTATTTCGCTGCACGACCGGATTCTTTCCGATTCTGAATTATTAGAAAAAGTGACCAATCTCTATGAACGATAAAGTGGAAAGCCAATACAAAGCGACACTCAACCTGCCCGATACCGAGTTTCCGATGCGCGGCAACCTGGCGAAGCGTGAGCCTGAAATGCTCGCCCGCTGGGAAGAGATTGGTCTGTATCGCAAAGTTCGTGAGGCTCGTGCCGGTCGCGACAAATTCATTCTGCATGATGGTCCTCCGTACGCTAACGGCAACATTCACATTGGTCACGCCGTTAACAAAATTCTGAAAGATGTGATCATCAAGTCGCAGACTCTGAGTGGCAAAGATGCGCCGTACATTCCGGGCTGGGATTGTCATGGCCTGCCGATTGAACTCAAAGTGGAAGCTCAGGTCGGGAAAGTTGGCGAAAAGGTCACCGCCAGTGAATTCCGCAAGCATTGCCGCGAATATGCTGCCGAGCAGGTCGATGGTCAGCGCCGCGACTTTAAGCGCCTGATGGTGTTAGGTGATTGGGAAAACCCCTATCTGACGATGGATTATAAGTTCGAAGCGGACATCATCCGTACGTTAGGCAAAATCATCGACGCGGGTCATCTGCACAAGGGCTTTAAACCTGTGAACTGGTGCTCTGACTGTGGTTCAGCTCTGGCTGAGGCGGAAGTGGAATACCAGGACAAAAAGTCCATCGCGATTGATGTGAAGTTTGCTTTCCGTGACAGCGCGGCATTGGTACAGGCGTTCGGCGCAGATTCCTCTGTCGCAGAAAAAACCATCAGCATCGTGATCTGGACGACTACGCCATGGACACTGCCAGCTAACGAAGCTGTGTCGGTTCATCCTGAGCTTGAATATTCTCTGGTTCTGCTCAAAGAAGCCGATGAAGTTCTGGTTCTGGCAACAGATCTGGTTGATGACGCTGCGCAACGTTATGGACTGGGTGCCGATGACTATGAGGTGCTGGCTTCAGCACGCGGAAAAGTATTCGGCCAGTTGCCTGAACAGAGTGCCGCCCCGTTTGTTGTAAAACACCCGTTTATGCAGGCACAGGGCGCAGATAAATTTGTGCCGGTAATTACCGGTGAACACGTTACCGCAGATTCTGGTACCGGCGCAGTTCACACCGCACCTATGCATGGTGTGGATGACTATCAGGTGTCCAACGTTTATGGCATTAAATCAGAAGAAATGCTGGTCGATTCACAGGGTAACTTTATTGCTAATCCAGTTCTCGAAGCGCTGGAGCTGACCGGCCTGAGCACGGCGGATAAAGGCAATTTCCGTGTGCTTGGCATTCTTAACGAGCGCGGCGCGCTGGTGAAAAAAGCCAATATCACGCATAGCTATCCGCATTGCTGGCGTCATAAGTCGCCGATTATTTTCCGTGCGACCCCACAGTGGTTTATCAGCATGAACCAGGCAGGGCTGCTTGAGCAGGCGATGAATGAGGTTGAGAACACCGTTGAATGGCGTCCTTCCTGGGGTAAAGCCCGTATTGAAGGCATGATGAAAGATCGTCCGGACTGGTGTATCTCCCGTCAGCGTACCTGGGGTGTGCCGATCGCTCTGTTCGTTCACAAGGAAACCGCTGAACTGCATCCGCGTACTCCGGAGCTGATTGCGCAGGTTGCTGAGCGTGTCGAGCAGGCGGGTATTGATGCCTGGTTTGACCTCGACGCGGCCGAACTGCTGGGTGACGAAGCGGCGCAGTACGATAAAGTCGTGGATACGTTGGACGTCTGGTTTGATTCGGGCGTGACCCATACCGCAGTATGCATGGCCCGTGATGAACTGGAGATGCCGGCGGATCTCTACCTGGAAGGCTCAGATCAGCATCGCGGCTGGTTCCAGTCGTCTCTGCTGACCAGTGTCGCTGCCTATGGTAAGGCACCGTATAAAACAGCACTGACACACGGCTTCACAGTTGATGGTCAGGGCCGCAAGATGTCAAAGTCGATCGGAAACACCGTCGAACCCCAGAAAGTGATTAATCAGCTTGGTGGTGACATCCTGCGCTGGTGGGTTGCCGATACCGATTACTCGGGTGAGATGACCGTCTCTGACGAAATTCTCAAGCGTAATGCCGACGCGTATCGCCGTGTGCGTAATACCTGTCGCTTCCTGCTGGCCAACATTAATGGATTCAATCCGGCAACCGATATGGTCGCAGCGGAAGAGCTGTTGCCTCTGGACGCCTGGATGGTCGACTACACCGCGCGTCTGCAGGACAAAGTCATTGCCTTGTATCAGCGTTATGACCTGAAAACTCTGACGAAAACACTGATGAACTTCTGTGTCGCAGAGCTGGGTGCTTTCTATCTGGATGTGATCAAAGATCGTCAGTACACCTGTAAGGCTGATGGCCTGCCACGGCGCAGCGCACAGACTGCGCTCTACCACGTTGCTGAAGCGATGGCACGTTGGATTGCTCCTGTGCTCTCTTTCACTGCTGAAGAAATCTGGGATGCTCTGCCATCACCGGTCGGTGCTGCCCGCGAAGAATCGGTGCAACTGGCGGAGTGGTACACCGGCTTCCCGGCGCTTGCGGCTTCAGACTTTAACGATGCTTACTGGCGCTCCATCATGGAAGCGAAAGAAGCTGTTAACGGCGCGTTAGAAAAAGCCCGTAACGACAAGCGTATTGGGGCATCACTCGGTGCCGAGGTCACTCTGTATGCAGCGGACGCACTCAAAGATCGTCTGGAGCGCCTGGGTGATGAGCTGCGTTTTGTTCTTATTACCTCGAAAGCACAGGTAAAAGGCCTGGCTGAAGAGGGCGGTGAAGCGACCGAGCTGGACGGGCTGCGAGTGACTGTGACAGCCTCCGAAGATGAAAAGTGCGAGCGATGCTGGCACCACAGCGATACTCTGGGTCAGAACGTACAGCACCCGACGCTGTGTGGCCGATGTGTCGAAAACGTAGAGGGTGACGGCGAAGTCCGTCATTTCGCATGATGACTGAGGTTAATGGACGATCTCCACTGGTCTGGTTGTGGCTCGCAGTGCTGGCGGTCGTACTGGATCAGGTTACCAAGATTGCCGCAGAATATTTCCTGACTTACGCGCAACCCGTATACCTGTTGCCCGTTCTGGATTTCACGCTGCTGTACAATCGGGGAGCAGCTTTCAGTTTCCTGGCAGATCAGGAAGGTTGGCAACGTTGGTTCTTTACTGCCGTTTCAACCGGCGTGTCGGTTATGTTGATTGTGTGGTTGAAACGACTACCACGGGGATCTGTGTGGCTGCCTGTCGCGCTGACGCTGATTCTTGGCGGTGCTATTGGTAATCTGATCGACCGTATTGCTTATGGGCATGTGGTCGACTTTATATCTGTGCATTGGGGTAACAGCTATTTTCCGGCGTTTAATATTGCCGACTCAGCGATTACGTTGGGCGCAATTATGATGGCTCTGGATGTACTCCGTGAGATAAAAGAAGAGCGGAACAAAGCCAGCTCTTCGTCAGAATGAATTTAACAGGGGTTTGATTATGTCGCTCGCAACGATTTCGGCAGGCAGCCGTGTCACCATGCACTTCGCACTGAAACTGTCGGCAGAGCAGGAGGTTGATTCAACTTTCGGGCAGGAGCCAGCGACATTTACCCTGGGCGATGGCAATCTGCTGCCAGGATTTGAAGAGTTTCTGATCGGACTCACGACGGGTGACCGCAAAACCTTTGATGTACCCCCTGAAAAAGGGTTTGGCCAACCTAATCCGCAGAACGTACAGGAAATTAAACGTAAGGACTTTCCGGTAGATATGCCGATATCTCCGGGGCTTATGGTGTCGTTCGCGGATGCACAGGGCGCAGAGCTGCCCGGGCTGATCAGTGCGGTGGAAGGTGACTGGGTGACCGTCGATTTTAACCATCCACTGGCGGGAAAAACTCTGATTTTTGACGTACAGATCCTGGAGGTCAGTGATGCAGATTAAACTGGCGAACCCCCGTGGTTTCTGTGCCGGTGTTGATCGGGCCATCGATATTGTAAATCGTGCACTGGAACTCTTTGAGCCGCCGATTTATGTGCGCCACGAAGTTGTTCACAACAAATTTGTAGTGAATGATCTGCGCGATCGCGGAGCCATTTTCGTTGATGAACTCGACGAAGTACCCGACGACAATATTGTTATTTTTTCTGCGCATGGAGTTTCCCAGGCGGTACGAAAAACTGCTGCCGATCGTGGATTAAAGGTATTTGATGCTACTTGCCCCCTGGTCACTAAGGTGCACCTTGAGGTGACACGCTACAGCGCACTGGGGCGCGAATGCATACTGATTGGCCATAAAGGGCACCCGGAAGTTGAAGGGACCATGGGCCAGTATGATTTCAGTAAAGGCGGTAATATCTATCTGGTTGAAGATGAAGAAGATGTTGCAGCGCTGGAAGTTAAGAATCCTTCGGCGTTGTCGTATGTGACCCAGACGACCCTGTCGATGGATGACACTGCGCGAGTGATTGATGCTCTGCGCGAGAAGTTTCCAGAAATTACCGGACCGCGCAAAGACGATATCTGCTATGCGACTCAGAACCGTCAGGACGCAGTAAAAACACTGGCAGCTGACTGTGATCTGGTGCTGGTGGTTGGATCGCCCAACAGCAGTAATTCGAATCGACTGCGCGAGCTCGGCGAGCGCATGGGCGCAAGAGCTCATCTGATTGATAATGCCTCGGAAATTAAAGCGGAATGGCTCGATGGCATCACCGCTGTCGGTGTGACTGCCGGCGCTTCAGCACCGGAAGTGTTGGTGCGTGAAGTGATCTCTAAGTTACGCTCATTGGGCTGTAGCGAGCCGGAAGAACTGAAAGGGCGGGAAGAAAATGTCGTTTTCTCCCTGCCTAAAGAGCTGCGCCTGGTTCAGGCGGACGACTGATAAATTCCCACTCTGACTTACATTGAGTTATTCCCCGCCTGAGCGGGGATAACATCCTTAACAATCAAAGCTCACGCCAGTAGGTCTTCTGCAGGGCAGAACACTGATTGAAGTTTCCTCGCACCGCTTTTGTACCCACCATAATGGTGGCAACGGAAGAGCTGCAGTCTGCCGGACCCTGATCATCATCACCATCGCCTGCGCCGGTAGGGTCAAGGTCGATCACACCGTGTGCACCCGGGAACATAGGCGCAGAAGGTTCAGACGGGATACCCTCACCACAGCAGCCGGATATCTGACTGGCAGGTTCATTCGGAGAATAGAGGTTCAGTACATACATGGAACCTCTACCCAGATCGGCGCCACAACTGCTTGCGCCTTCGGTCGGGCGATAGGTGGTAAAGAACATCAGACCTTTGTAAGTTGTCGATGCTGCCAGTACTTTCTCACCTTCGTTGAGCGGTACCTTCCAGCCTGTATTGCTGCTGGTCAGGCTGGTACTAGCGCCCCAGTCATCCAGCTCATCAAACAGATGACGGGTATATTGCTGACCACTGGCGATATCCGGGGTTGAGCGGCCCAGCTTATCTTTGATTACGAAATAGTAATCCTGGTCGTAATCCGGGTTGGTCGATGGCATGTCACGAGGGTTCGCCCGCCAGCCGGAGCCAATACCAATGATCACTGTCTGACCGGGGCCATCGCGCACGATAGATACGTCCGGACGATGGTAGAAACGACGTTGTGACAGTAGACCGGAGGTGGTCCGGTTCACGTCAGCAATGACAGCGCCTTGTGCGAAATCGGTATCCGACGACACTTCGGAATGACTGGTATTCAGATCGAAACGCCAGAGGCGACCGTTGATGTCAGCGGCATACAAGAGATCAGTCAGTGCATCATTATCACGGTCAATCGGGATAATATCTGCAGCAAAGGCCGCACTCATATCGCTGTCTTCACTACCTGAGAGATTGGCGTGGGTATGGGCATCCCAGAGCAGCTCTCCGGTTTCAGCGTCCAGCATATAGATGGTATTGCCGACCTGATCACCCCCCGGGTTAGCAGTGATATCCGGGTCATTGACCGGATCGTAACCAGCACCAAGGAAGATGACGAAACGCCGTTCACCGCGCCACTTAACCTCAGCCGGCTTAGCGGCTGACCAGGTCTGCCCGAGCAGGGGCAGATTGACGACACCCGGAATATTCACTTTCGCGCGGCTGGTAACACCATAGCTTTCGTACCAGTCCAGTTTGCTGTAGTCACCATTTGCCTGCCACATCAACCGCGGCTCGGTGACATCGCTGACATCCAGCGCATAAAGCGTCTGGCCGCCGCGCCGCATAGAAGCGTACAGATACGCTTTTTCACCATTGTTAATAAAGCCGTCGCGGTTGCTATCCAGGTGCAGGTAATTAATCGGGCCATCCATGCCGTAGCGTTTGTTACTGAAGAACCCGGCGCCGCTGTAATAAGCAGCAGGGTTGCGCAGCAACTCGCGTGGAATGAACGAGAAAAACTCTGCCTCATCGCTGCTGGAGCCAGGTTCAATATCCGGGTTGAACGCGTGCAGGTAGCCTGAGTTTGTTCCGATAAATACTGCGCGTGTTTCTGAGTTATCTGAATTCAGATAGCGCAGCATAACAGGCGTTGAGTGCAGCGGATCTTCCAGCTCCAGGCGCGCGCTACCATCCGGATTCACACCACCAATCCAGCCGATCAGAGACTCGCGATCAATACTTGCATCCAGCAGCCCGAGAACGTCATCGGTCAGGATATTCAGAAGTTCATCGGTGATCGTCAGTAACAAACTGCCGCCGCTGCTCTGCTCGACAGATATCGGGAGAAGATTACTCTCACCAGAGGCTTCTGAGTACTCACTCTCCGCAACGGAGGTAAATATCTTACGCTCACCCATGTTCAGACGACTCGACATCCCTCCTAAACTAACACTCTCACCATCCTCTGTTTCTGACCAGAAACTACGACTCGTAGAAATCAGTTTACCGCTGTCATCAGTTGCCGGTTGACCATCTGCATCCACCACCAGGCCATCTTCGTTCAACCGGTAGCGCTTGAGGTTCCCCTCCCAGGTCATATTTTCGCCCGGGTCAAACAGTGGGAAATACAGCTGATCAGAGAGGCGCAGACGGTTAGTGCTGCTCAGCGTCAGGCCTGGCGACGAAAAGGTACTGATATTGCCGGTAAAGCCGCTGAAAATATCTTTAAAGACATTGGCGAGTTGTTGGTAATCGTTGGCCTCGTAGAAATTTCCGTTACCGGCACTGGCGATACGCTGCAGACGGCTGCGTGCGGAGCTGGGGAGTTCGTCCAGCCAGCCACTGTTAAGAAACCCAGCGACGACATGGGTGTTAACGTGCATGTTTTCGTCGTTGTCCGGGTCGCCATCCAGATCGTTGTTAGCCATATAGTAGGCGAGCTCTTCTGCACAGTCGCCACTGCCATTTCCTCCGCAATCGGTATACAGACCATTACCCAATTGGCTGCCACTGATCAGGGAGCGTATCGCGTTGTTAGCACCGGTGTCCTGGGTGGGGGCGCCGTCGGTGAATAATACAAACTGCGTTGTTGGGCAGGTGCCGTACTCCGGTTGCTCATAACTATCACCGCTGGAGTAGTAGCTCTCACCGGTAAAGTAACGGTCGTGGCCACGGTTAATATTTCCCGGGCTGGGTGTTCCTAGTGTTTGCGAGTACTGCCCAGTTGAACGCACGCTGGGATACTTGATCTCGGTTCCTGAGTCTTCGCCAAATAAACGACTGATGAAATGTCTGAAGTTGTAGTTGTTTGGCTGGCCACCGAGCCATGTGTTAATTGCTTCTTCTTCTCCCAACCAGTAAACATCGGAATTGGCACCGTAGATCACAGGTCCGGCCGTCAGATAGTTGTATGCTTCATACATGGTTTCGGAGAGGGGGGTAGCGCCTGCTGGGTGATAACGCAGCACTTTGTTTTTCAGATAATTGTAGTGGGCATATTGCTCGCTCTCAGTGGCACCGTCGGGGTCAAACAGGTTACCCATGGGAACATCAACATATCCGCCTTCGGCGTTGCCTTCATCGGTAGCATTGCGGTCCAGTCGCTCAATATCAAAACGCATCATGCCCATACGCAGATTTGCCAGACCGTTGTTGGGGTCATCTTTTAATTCTTCCAGAGCATTCAGCATTGCGGCGCGGGTAATGCCAAGCCGGCTGGATGAATAGCCCAGGTTGAGAAACAGGAACTGACGCTTGGCGATCTGATAATTGAGGTAATTTCCGCTCCAGGCAGCCGTATAGAATTCAGGCCAGTAGCCGAAAGTGCAGCTGAGGCTCTGGAAACGACGCCAACATATTTCATCACCGGAGTTTGAGGTATAAGGGTTGGTGGTCGAGCTTCTATGCATAAAGCCAAACCCCCCCGTGCTACCCCGGCAGTTAAGAATTGCGCTCGGTGCGGGATCAGTGTCGCCGAACATGTTCCACAGTTTGATACCTGTGAGGGTTTTGAAGCTGGCGAGAGTCGTATTGAAAATGGTCTCCAGCTGCGTTGTGCCATACCAACGACCACCGGCTTCCCATAGTCTGAGAGCGCCCTGAGGAGAATCAAACAGTGACGTAAATACGCCAAACAGTCCCGTACTGACATCGTAAACTCCTGATGTCGCCAGTGCGTCTGTTACGGCTGGGCAATGTACGTTGTCGGAATCGATCCGGTATAGTTTGTTAACATTTATCTCAGTATCGGTGGACCCGTCACTTAACTCGACCAGACCAAGAAGATCTGCTGTGCCAACATAAACGCTGTCCGGATCGAACCCATTGTTTGATTTCGGGTAAATAAAGTCGGGGTTATATTCGCCAGGGTCGAAGTTCTCCAGGCGTGACATCGATAACGACGTGTCAAACAGCATCAACAGATTCTGCGTGCGGTTAACGGCGTAGATATCGATATCGTCAGCGAACGAGGGTTGCACTGCTGCAACCATCAGGGATGCGCCGAGAATCAGTGCCTGTACCAGGCGGGTAATACGATTGCTGATCATTATTTTTATCTTCATGGTGCTCTCTCTCAGCGTCGTCCCGACGGGGCGGTGTAGTCAATTCCCATTGATTGCGATGAGTTGATGCTAGGGTTCACCGCGGCAGAGGCATTGATCTGAAATGGGTAGGTCTGGAAAGTGCCAACAGTGCTATCGCCGGCAAAGCCATTACTGACGATGGCCCCAGAGCCCAGATAGGTGATTTCACTGGTGATATTCTCGGGTGCGACGCCCATCTGGCTGTAGTCGCTGACTGCAGTCCGCTGTGCTGAAACGGCGCTGAATTCAGGATTACCGTCTGATCTGAGCACCAATTCATCATTTTCGACGTTCACGGACGACACAGCTTCAGAGAGCATCTGAAGACCATTTTCGCTATCACGGATCTCATCGTAATTGGCTTCAAGCTCACTGTTGGCGGCAACGAAGGCGCTTGTGGCGAGCTGGGTGTTAGCCACCATCTTAACCTGCAGCATTGAATTCTGCAGACTGACGACTGCCGTCATAGTGACAGCTGTCAACAGGATAAGACTGACGATGAGTGCGGCTCCTCTGGAGCTCTGAATTTTAGTTGGCATAGCACTTCCCTATATTGGTGCCTATTATACTTGTTATTGACTAAGTTTTAATCAGGTTGGGTTGCCCGATAAGGCCAGAAAATCCCTGTGCTGGCCCGTAATGTCACAAAATAACTTATAGTTCGTGCGCTACTCCGTCGATATCGACGCGCTGGCTTCGTCCCATCGTATTCATGAACAGATCTCCGTCGTCCGTCTGACTACCTGTTGAGTCCGCATTCAGTTCCACACACAACGTAAGTGGGATAGGGTCTCCATCGTTGTCAGTACACTGTTGAGCGGTGATCTGATAGCTGTCGACTTCGTAAGCTGCATTGTCTGCAGCCACGACATTCAGATCTGCCAGGTTCGTGGTGTACGTGCGGTTATTCAGGAAAAACCTTTCCTGCGCATTCAGCAGAGCTTGCATTGGGACAATAGCATCCGACCGGTCTGCCCGACGTACATATTGTCCGTATTGAGGAATCACCACAGAAGCAATGATGCCAATAATGGCCAATGTGACCATCAGTTCGATCAGGCTGAACCCCTGATAATGACTTCTGATGTTCATCAGAGCTCTCTCCAGTAATTTTTCTCTATCTGGTCGCAACGATTGAGCCCATTTCCAATTGCCTCAGGGCCAACCAGGGTCACACTTCCCATGCTCTCGCAGGTGTTAACAGGAACTTCGCAATCCGGGTCATCGCCGCAATCATCGCCTGGTGTGAACACGACGACAGGTGCTGGTGCGAGCCCGCCGCGATCCAGTTCTTTGACGAACTTACCACCAGTATATTCGCTATCACTGTCGCTATCACTGCTGTCGTCTTTCAGGGTTTTCTTCAGATTTTCTCCCAGTGGGTCGTACACGTTAACAATGTAGAGACGGGCGGTACCTACGTCACCACCGCAGTCGGCAACGGTCGTCGCATCAAGGGGAGCATAAGTGGAGAAGAACACAGAGCCCTTCACGGTGACTGAACGGGAAAGTATTTTTTCACTCGCCTGAGTCAGTGGCACATACCAGCCCGCTGGACTGTTGAGGGCTGCTTCAGTACCCCATTCGGCAAGATCAGACATAGTGACCGCAATATAGTCTTCAGGCGTGACTTTGGCGTTCAGGTCTTTGATCAGGTAGTGGTAGTCCGTCGTTGTTGTTGCCAGCGGGTGCGCTCTGTAACCGGTACCAACACTGATCAGAATATAATCATCAACGGCTTCTGTGATATACGAAATATCCGGCGCGTTATAGAAACGACGGTTTCCGGTGCTGGTGGTACTGTCGTTCAGATCAGCAATTACCCCACCTTTGGCGAAGTCGGCCATGTCAGTTGCATTGATATCCAGATCAAAACGCCAGATGCGACCGCCCACATCGGTGGCGTAGAACATGTCGATAAAGCCGTCGGCATTCCGGTCGACGGGTACTATGTCTGATGGGAAGCTGCTGGTCATTGAGCCAGTCAGGTCCGCGTCATCGTGTGCATCCCAGAGGACATCACCTGTATTCGGGTCAATCATATAAATGGTGTTGCCAATATCATGATCGAAGCGACTGGCGGGGCCATCACTGGTCGTACCATCTTCGTCGGGATCATAGCCGGCACCGGCAAGCAGAACGACTCTCGCTGTATTACCCATACGAATGCGTACCGGCGTCAGTGCCGACCAGCTCTGACCCATTCTTTCATATCCGGTGGATACGGATGGAATGTTTGCCAGGCTGTCTACGTACTGGCCATGTTTCTGCCACAGTAATACAGGATTATGGCGATCAGTCACATCCAGGGCGTAGTAGGAGTGCCCGCCACGGCGCATACCCACAAAGATAATCAGACGGTCGTTGTTGTTTACAACACCATCGTAGTTTTTATCATCGTGCCAGTAGGTCAGAGCACCATCCAGACCGTAACGTTTTTTATCTGACGTCGATACCTGAGAGCTGAAGTAGTAGTAAGGGTTACGCAGCAGTTCCCGGGGAATGAATGAGAAAAATTCCTGAGGATTATTTTCATCGGTGTCGAACGCGTGCAGATAGCCACTATTTGTTGACAGGAAGACTACGCTGTCATCCTCACCATAATTGATGACTACCGGCTGGCTGTGGAGTGGATCTTCAATTTCAAGACGGGGTTCACCTTCGTCGGTATAGCCCAGAATCCAGCCGATAAGCTGATCACGATAGGAGTCGGTAATATCTGCAAAGGCATCCAGCCCGAGCAGGTCATCCGTAAGAATACTCTTTGTCGAAACAGGTATCGCACCAACGATATTCTCGATAGTACCAGAGGGCGCATCGAGTTCCTTTATGCCTGATGTGGTTGAGGTAAAGATCGTACGTGGCACAGTAAGGCGACTTGACGCTCCGCCCTGGCCAACATTCGGGCCATCGACCTCGGGGCTCCAGTAGCTTTGCGAAGTGATAGAGAAAAACCCGGTATCGTCAACGGCTTCGCGTTTATTGGCGTCCATGACTTTACCTTCAGAGCTGATACGGTAGCGCTTGAGATTACCTTTCCAGTCTGGTTTGCCACTCGGTTCGAAAACTGAAAAATAGAGCTCATCACTGTTTTCCAGGCTGTTGAATGAGTTAACGGCTACGGTCGGAGAGGTGAAGGTTGTGGGAGTGACAATCACTTCGGTAAGCGAGTCTTTGAGGCTGTCATACAGACTCTGATAATCATTCACCTCGTAGAACTTACCGCCGCCAGCACTAGCAATATTCCTCAGTTTATCCCGGGCATAACTGGCTTCATCAATAAAGCCACCGATAGTATCTACAGTAATATTCTGGGTACCATCAACATCAGTACGGTGATCGTTCCGGTTGATGTGGTACGCCAGTTCTTCGGCACATGCACCGCTACCTGAACAATAGTGCGAAAGGTACGATGAGTTATCAAATATGGTGTCAGAGGCCAGGCTCTTGATCAGGCCATTGGCGTTGTCGTCGTTAGTCGGCTCCCCATCACTGAAGAGAATGATTTTTGTCGGGGTACATTCGAGTGCAGTGGGGGCTTGATATTGACTCTGGTTGCCACTGACGCGCGAGCCGGACACACTGGGAGTAGACGAAGTGCCGTTACCGTTGCTGCTGTTACCAGATACTGAATCCAGGCCGTATTTTACGGATTTACCCGCAAGATAGAGATACGACTCGTACATTGACTCTTCAAGTGGGGTGCCCCCCTGATCGTGATAGCTATTGATTCTGGTGACAAAATCAGCACGCATATCCTCGACGGGTGTGATCGGGATATCTATAAAGCCACCATCACTGTCCGCACTGAAACGCGCCAGGCCGACGGAAATACCGGTAATACTGTTAACTACATCGATCGCTGCTTCTTTTACAACATCCAGACGCGTTTTAGGGCCACTGGCCTGCTCTGCTACTGCACGGTAGTTAAGGTAGTTACCGCTCCAGAGAACAGAATATGCATCGCTCCATGAGTAGCTGGAGAAAAACCAGTTTGTATAAGGGTTGCTGGAGCTGTCGCGGATATACCAGTAATTATTGCCATTATAAGAATACGTCTGGAACCAACCCCTCTGACACTCAATGATGGCATTGCTGTTCATTGATACTACCGGGCGTTCGCGGGCACGCATGTTTTCGATCGCCTGATCAGGGCCACTCCAGCCACGACCAGATTCCCAGAACATCAGAGACGCGGTCAGCTCACCACGGCTGGCGACAACATCCAGCGCTCCAGGGCAGGCTACTGCATCAGGGGAGACCTGATAATTTTTAATAAGACTAACAACATCATCACTCAGATTGCCGAGGTCTGTGCGTGATCGACGCGACTGGTCAAACCGGAACAGATAGAGTGCATTGGGGTCGAAACCGTAGATGCTGTTGTCATAAATGACGTCCGGGTCATAGCGGACTTCATCTGCTTCCACTGCTGTGGTCCCCATACTCCCGGATGTATCCAGGACCATAAGAACATTGCTTTGCGCGCCCCCGGCGGAGCCTGTGTAGATCTCGATATCATCCGCTTGTGAAGCCAGAGCGATGGAAGCAGCGGTCAGTGTGATAAGTAACTTTTTCATATATACCTCCAGCTTAACGCCCTGTAGTGGACATAAAGGTAAAGCCAAGATTCTGGTCCGATGCGAAACGCTCAGAGCGATCTTCTGCCCCGGCTTCAGCCAGGAAAGGATGTTTATTAAATTTCTGTACGCTACTGTCGCCAGACAGAGAAAAATTCAGACTGCCGCCGGGACCTTGATAGCTGACGGAAACTGAAACAGGCTTCAGCGCTTGATCATTGTACGAGTAACGCTTGCCAGGAGTGGCCTTGTCGAACATGGGGTTGAGTGTGTCCTGGTTAATTACCGCTTCACCGTTCACCTGCACAGTGTTTGTCATGGCATCAGACAGGATCGTAGTGCCATCTTTTTCTGCGGAAAAATCTGAGACCAGCGTTTCAAGAGCGCTCATCCCCGCCTGAAAGACACTTTCCCGGGTCTGGGTGTTACCCACCATTTTCACCTGAGTCGACGAGTTCTGCAGGCTGATGACTGCGAGAAACGTTACGGCCGTCAGCATGATCAGACTGACGATCAGTGCAGCCCCTTTATTGGCAGAATAATTCATATGTCCTCCTGCTCAGAAATTGGCGCGAGCCACTGTTGTGGTAAATACCTGACGGGCAAACCTGTCATCGTATTGATACGGCGCCGCATCAAATAAAATGTAGTTGCGCGTACCACTCAGACCTGAAGTATCGTCGAATGCCTGGGTTAACAAGGCCACTCGAACGGAATACACCCGCTCCCAGTCGCGACTGTAATCCAGGCCGGTATTGTTGGTCAGATCATCTGCTGGCACATACGTGGTGACATTTCTTTCACCGGTTGCTGAGTCAGCTGCGCTCTGGCCATACAACACATGCATGGCAATAACACCCGCCGCCAGAGGTTGAGAGTCAACCATGGCGACGCCGGTACCAAAATTGTAGGTCCGGCACATCAGGCTGCTGAGACCGTCGTCATTGACTTCAACCCAGAATACGTCAGCAATCTGTGTATTTGTCGCAAGTACCATATTGCTGCCCCAGCAGCTGGTGGCATTACCTGCTTCTGCAGTACGCACTATTGCCAGACGGTCGCCTGTGGTCTCGCCATCGACGGTGTTGTCGGTATCCTGTGTGCACATACCAGTGCCGGCTGTTGGATTGTCCGCAGTACAAAGGTTGGCAAATGGTTGCAGGTCTTCACCTTCGGGGTCGTAGCCTGCGCGCAGCGCGCTACGGTTCAGGTAGCTGATAGAGAAACGGCCGGTTTCCTGAGATTGCGTCAGAGTGTCCGCCAGAGAAGCGGTCTGGTTGCTACCGATCAGAATCTGCATGACGAAATACACAACCACCAGGCTGAGCGCCATGGCAATCATCAGTTCGATCAGGGACATGCCCTGTTGGTGTCTTAACATTTTCATGGGCGGAATACCGTTACAAAGCTTTCCCGTTGAACTGTCGAAGCAGTGTTCTCATCAATCATAAAGCGCTGGGTGCCATCGGCATCAACACCTGATGTTCTTGAGTCCCAGTCGATGGTCATCTGTACATCACCGTTGGCCAGTGTCGTGATCTGAAGACCGGGGTTAGTAATAAAAGACGCAGAGCCACGCATTACATTGGTGTTGCCGTTGATATCGGCCGGCATACCACAAAGCACTTCCCAGCGGTCAAACGTCGCCTGCTCTGTGCTGTTACAAGCGACAGGTGCAACCTGCTGACCACCGTTGTGGTAGGCACCGCACACAGTAATATTTTCAGGAAAGTTAGCGCAGCTCATTGTGCCGTTGAAACTGTAGTTTTCGACCTCGTTAGCGCGCATGCGGTTAATCAGATCGTTTGCCATCCAGATCGCATGAGAGCGGTTGCCACTGTCTTCGGCAGAACGCACAGACTGCATCTGCAGGGCTGATAACCCCAGCAGGCCTATGGTGGTGATGACGATTGTAACCATCACTTCCCAGATCGTTATTCCTTGTTGATACTTCATTGACATGCAACCTCCGTTGTCACTATCTGACCAGATACAAATAACTGCAGATTCCGGTTCCGGTTGCCTGAGCAGTCAGTGGTCGTAATTGCCAGGGTACCAGCGCTTTCAAGAACGCCGTCCCGGGTAAATCCGATGGGGGCAGCGGTGGAAAACTCAGCACTTTCAACGTTCACCCTGTCATCCAGGCGGTTGCGACTGCGCACCACGTTTCCGGCATTGCCAGCATTATCGAATTCCTGCAGTGTCCAGCCCAGTTCATACTCATCGCTGACGGGAATCATGCGTACCGTCAGACCTGTCGTCTGGGCATGATTCCGGGCGTACCCCAGGTCCAGAGTCAGCAGACGCCCAGACGCCTCCGCCGCACTGTTAGAAGTGGTAGAGGTCATCCGCGGAATCGCGACGACTGCCATCACGCCCATGACGACCAGCACCACCATTAATTCAATTAACGTAAACCCTGAACTTTGTTTCATGTTGCATCCGCGTACATTGATCAGCCTGTATCTTGCCTTATCTCTCAAACTTTATATTAGCGCGGCTTCACAGTTACGCAGATTGATTGCCGACCAGCGGCATAAGAGCGACTACAGACGGAAATCAATAGCGCTCTCTCGCTCCCATTCTTACTCTTCCTGTGCCATGAATGACGATGCTGGCGCTATGTGTGGAAAGACCTTCCAGCTTATATCTCAGGGTGCCATTGAACCCCAAAGAGTCACCTGCAGGGCTGAATGTGACAGCTCTTCTGCCGGGGTACTGACGTGAAATCCGGTCATCGCTGACCGCTGGTATTCGTCGTAGTACCCGTTCATTGTCGTCGAGAATCCGGTTGTCGTTGCTGTCTTCAAAAACGGAAATTTCATCCATCCACTCAGGGCAACATTCGTTACTGTCATCAAGGGGACACAGAGATACCGCGCGGTCGTGCAGAACCGCATGACTGTGTGCATCTGAAAACAAGGCGTACAACACACGCACATCGTTGCTTGCCCGCTGATTTTCGAGCAGCCGCTGCAGGGCGGGCAACCCGGCTGAGGCGATCAGAAGAACGATCGCGAGACTGATGAGTAGTTCGGTGAGGGTGAAGCCTTTGCTGACATGTCCGGTCTGCATACTGTTTCCTCCCTGGAAAGCGAGGAAACAACATAGCAGCCGTGACAGTCAGGTCACTCGGTGAAGAGGCTGATTTGCAGGCGGTTAATCTATGCCTAATTTCTTACATCTGTATCTCAGAGCCCTGAAGCTGATCCCCAGCTTTTCGGCTGCTGCAGTTTTGTTCCAGCGGGTGGCCTGAAGCGCTCCTTCGATGGCCTGACGTTCAAGGCGTTCCAGGTAGCCTTCCAGGTCAGTTACCGTGCCGCCAGGAGGAAGGTCAGGTGCGGTGGGCGGCATGGACGTCAATTGCAGATCGGATGCCTGAATCACCTCGCCCTCCATCATGGTGAAGGCGCGCTGCAGCACGTTTTCAAGTTCACGGACGTTGCCCGGAAAGGGGTGTGACGTCAGCAGAGCCAGTGCCTCAGAGGACATAGAAACGTCAGGCATATCCCAGGCCAGCGCATAGGTATGAAGGTAGGACTGTACTATGGTCGGAAGGTCTTCCGGGCGATTCGCGAGAGCAGGTACCGCGAGGTTGACCACGTTCAGGCGATAATACAGGTCCTGTCTTAATGATCCGTTGGCGACCAGAGTTTCAGGGTCAGCCGTGGTGCCTGTGATGATCCGGACATCGGAGTCATCATCGCTCAGATAGCCGGGGCGGCGGAAACGTCGCTCCTGAATCAGGCGCAGTATACGCCCCTGCAGGTCATGGTTGAGGTGCTCAATCGCGTTGATAAACAGAGTGCCACCATTGGCTTCGGTCACCGCCCCGGTGTGGCTGTTACTGCCAAAAATTTCCTGCTCGATTTCATCGACGCCCACAGAAGCGCAGTTGATAAATATAAAGGGAGCGTCGTGGCGACTCCCGAGAAGATGAATGGCCTGTGCGAAGTCTTCTTTGCCAGAACCCGCCGGTCCTCTGATGACCACGGGTGCCTGTGTCCGTGCAATTTTGTGGAGGTCAGCGCGTAACCGGCTCATTGTGGCTGAACCTCCACTGAGGATATTCAGACACTGTGGCGGCAATACTCCCGGAACCCGGGATAGCCGCAGAGCTGCCGTTGCCAGGTCGCGCAGGCGGTTGGTGTCGATGGGCTTCGCGACCACATCGAAAGCGCCGGCTTTCAGTGCCGCGACACCGGTTTCCATATTCCCGAAGGCGGTAATCATCGCCAGGGGCATATCGGGATACTGCCGTGCACAATGATGTATCAGCTGTATTCCATCGCCGTCGGGCATTTTCATATCGGTGATGCAGAAATGGAAGGTGGTGTCTTCAAGTGCCTCCATGGCCTCCCGGACATTGGCAGCACCCGTACATTTAAGCCCCATGCGCTCCAGCGTCATTGTTACCAGCTCGCGGATGTCTGCTTCATCATCGACGATCAGGGCTGATAATTCCGGTGCCATATTTCCTGTTCCTTAAAATGTCATCACTGACTATAAGTCAGTATGTGTCTGCTGTCGGCTGTTTTGCCGTGCGGGTGTGAATCGTCGCACAGAATTATTCTGCATCTTTCATCCGTATACGAAAGAGAGCGCCTCCCGGATGTCCGGCGTAGCTGATGTCTGCTTCATTGGCCTGACACAGCTCCCGGCAGAGATACAGACCCAGACCAGTCCCTTCTGGTTCCGTTGTGTGGAATGGCTCGAACAGACGCTCCTGCTGTTCAGGGCAAACACCCCCGCCATTGTCGCTGACATCAAGGATAGTGTGGGAATGATCGCCACGCATCACCGTCAGGGTCAGTTGGGGTTTATCCGTATGAAGTCTGCGTGCGTATCGCAGGCCGTTGTTGCAAAGGTTGTTAAGTACCTGGACAAGATGGTCAGCATCAAACCTGACCTGGGGCGAATCCTCACTGTGGATGACAAGATCGAAATCGTTCTGCGGATGCAACTCCAGAAACTGACGCTTAAAACGATCAAGAAACGCCGCCAGCTCAAGCGGTTCACATCTCGCCTGTCGCCCCCGGGACAGTTGCAGAATATCGGCAATGGTACGGTTAATTCGCTGACTGTTGTCTTCAATCATTCGTGTGAGACGTTGGTTTTCCGGGCTCAGGCCGGGTGTTTCGCTCAGAAGTTGCGAAGCCTGTTGCAGTGCTGACAGCGGGTTACGGATCTCGTGAGCAATACTGGCGGTCAGGCGCCCGAGTGACGCCAGTTTGATCTGCTGGGCCTCAGCCGCTACCCGGGTGTCGTCTTCAATCACCAGAAGAAAATCGCCGTCGGTATCAGGAATGGAGATACGGGACACCGTCAGCGGCTGTGCGCCTGATAACTTTTCTGAACGGAAGATATGTTCAAGCGCAGGGGGAAGTTTTTCTCCCGCTCGCAGAGGAAACCAGTCTGCCGCCTGCTGGTTGAAAAACAGGATCTGCTGGTAGCGGGTACAGGCAATGATACCGTCGGGCAGTGTCATCAGCGCCTGTTGACTGAGTCGTTGCAGGCGACGCGCGTTATACGCCTGATCCTGCGCAAGGTCGATTGCGGTGCGGATACGACGTGACAATAGCTGGGTAATGGTCGCGATAGCGAAGGTGATCGCTCCATACACCCCGGTATTGGCGGTATCAGACAACCCGAATTCCCCATGCAGAATATGCTGCGTATAAAACACCGCCAGACTGAGCCAGGCGGCTACGCCGTAGCCCAATACTCCGGGCGCGAGCAGGTTCGCCATAATCACCGGGATCAGCAACAGGCTGGAGAAGCCTGCTGCCAGCCCTCCCGATGCGTACATCATGCCGGTCAGAAGCGCAGTTTCGATGAACATATAGCTGGTGGTGGCCTGAGAATCCGGCCGCCGGTTAGCGATAGCGACAAAGGTCGCAGCGCTGATAACGTACACAGACGACAGTATCAGGAAGAGCTGAGGTGCGCGTTCACCGAGTAGTCTGTCCTGCTTATCAATGCTGTCGACGACGATGATCAGCAGGGCGAGAAACAGAGAGTAGTATCCGTAGAGACGCAGAAGGCGGTTGCCACTGCCGGCTTTGGAAGTTGGAGAGAGTTGCATCCTGTGTTTCCGGTTTGCGTCCAGGAGCGTATTTCCAGACAATACGCGTGATTTTTAAAGAGTACCCGCAGTCCATGTCCAAGTCACTGATTCAGCCACTCAAGATTGCTCTTGCACAATGTAACTTTCATGTTGGAGATATCCCCGGAAATACCGAACGGATCGCCACGGCAGCACAGCGGGCGGCGGAGTCCGGCGCTTGGCTGATTGTCTTCAGTGAGCTGGCTATCACCGGTTACCCACCCGAAGATCTGTTGCTGCGTCCAAGTCTGGCGTTACGCGTGCAGGAAGCTCTGGAACAGGTTGCGCGTATCAGTGAGACGATTGCCGTCGCTGTTGGCTATCCGATGTGGATCGACGACCGTCTGTATAACTGCGCCGGTGTCTGGAACAGGGGAGAATGCATTGCCCAGTACTGCAAGCAGGAATTACCGAATTATCAGGTCTTTGATGAAAAGCGGTATTTCAGTGCGGGTGATCAGGCCTGCGTCTTTGAACTGGCGGGCGTTCGGATCGGCCTGACTGTCTGCGAGGACGTATGGTTTGATGCTCCGGTTGCTCAGGCCGCGGACACAGGGGCTGAGCTGATGCTTAATCTGAATGCCTCGCCGTTTCATATGGGCAAACAGGAAGAGCGTCTGCAGCTCATCAGTCGTCATGCCCGTCAGCATGCGATGTCATTCCTCTATGTGAATCAGGTCGGGGGGCAGGACGAACTGGTATTTGATGGCAGCTCATTTGCCACAGACCGCAAAGGTGACTGCGTTTTGCAGCTGCCGTCGTGGAACGAAGCCGTGGCGATGGTGGAGTATCACGCAGGGCGTCTGAGCGCGGTCTCAGCATCAGTGCCTGCGCGGGAAGACGATCTTGCGGCTCTCTATCAGGCGTTAGTTCTGGGAGTCCGGGATTATGTTAATAAAAACCGGTTTCCAGGTGTCGTGCTGGGGCTGTCTGGGGGGATTGACTCAGCACTGACCCTTGCTATTGCCGTTGATGCTCTTGGCCCGGAGCGGGTCAGGGCTGTGATGATGCCTTTCACATATACCTCAGGTATGAGTAAAGAGGATGCCGCCCTGCAGGCGGATGCCATGGGTGTTCGTTATCAGTCGATATCGATTGAACCAATGTACTCTGAATTTATGTCAGCCCTCGCCGCAGATTTTGATGGGCTCAGAGTCGATACCACAGAAGAAAACCTGCAGTCGCGTTGTCGTGGCGTTTTACTTATGGCGCTGTCTAACAAAACCGGATACATGGTGCTGACCACCGGAAACAAAAGCGAAATGGCGGTGGGATACGCCACCTTGTATGGCGATATGGCTGGTGGTTATGGCGCGTTGAAGGACGTGTATAAAACCCGGGTATTTGCACTGGCAGAGTATCGCAACACGTTATCGCCGGTGATTCCACAACGCGTTATCGACCGTCCGCCCTCTGCCGAACTGGCTCCGGATCAGGTCGATGAAGACAGTCTGCCACCTTACCCTGTGCTGGACGATATTCTCGAGCGCTACATTGAGCATGATGAAAGCGCCGAACAGATTATAGCCGCGGGGCATGTGCGGGAAGATGTGATGCGTGTTGTTCGCCTCGTTGACATCAACGAATACAAACGTCGTCAGGCACCGGTGGGAGTGAGAGTTACCCGCCGTGGCTTTGGACGTGACCGACGCTACCCGATAACCAACGGCTGGAAGGCCGGAATCTGAGCAATAAAAAACCCGGCGATGCCGGGTTTTTTATTGCCTGTTTATCAGGCAGCGGCTTTTTCTGCCCGCTCATTCATACGGTTTGCACGGCGGAAGGTGCCCATATCGTTAAAGCGGATACCGTGGCGACGCAGTACTTCATGGCTCTCTTTTTCACCGAGATGACGGATATAGAATGGGTCGCGGACGACAAAGTGATGAATGGCATGCGTGCTGCCGAACTTGAAGCAGAACAGGTGTAATGGCAGCAGATACCATTTATCCATGACCTGGCATTGCTCGTGAATAATGCCGGGAGTGTTATCGCCATAGTAGTGCATATTTGACGAAATAAAATGCAGGCAGAAGGTGCGTAACACATTGGGCGCAATCAGAATCACAACGGTCGCTGTTACCCAGGCTTCCTGAGCCAGAAGCCACTCAGGCCACGCAATGTGAGTACCCAACATCCATGCGACTCCATTTGCCAGGTGGAACAACACAAAACCGTGCCACAGGGTGTAGGCAATATAGCCGATGGGATTAAAGCTGAGGGCACCGATAATGCGCAGATTTTTCAGATCGTTGCGGTTAATTTTTCCCTGTTTCATCAGCTTTTTAGGAACGACGAAGTACTTTCCTGCGCGCAGGTAAAACGCAAGCATGTTATCGCCGACCATCAGAAACCGTTTCCAGTCCCATTTTTCGCCATTCGTGATTCCACGCTCTTCCAGATCTGTTTCGGTGCCGGACACTTTGTGGTGGTGCAGGTGAACATGGCGCCGCACCCATGGATTCTGCGTCAGAGGCCGGGCCAGGTAAACGCCCGCCATCATCAGGTGGTGCCAGAACGGCTGCTTGCGGAAATACATGTAGTGAATCAGGTCATGCTCAAGTTCATGCAGCAGAGACGTCCAGAAGGCACTCAGTACGATCACTACCCATGCAGGCATCAGGCCTTCCAGCCAGAGCCAGCCGTTAAGAGCCATACCGGCAAGGCTGACGAGGAAGATGGCCATGCCGATGCCATCCTGATGTTTCATCAGCCATGGATGTCGGGCACGCACCTGATCACTCACCGCCATCAGATCGCGCTGAATTTCACGGTCTTTTGCGCGCAGCGCCTGAAAGCGCTCATTGTTTTTATCGGTTGTCGCTGTCATACAATATACTCCAGTTAACATGGTCAGCACCGGAACACAGGCGCGACCAGACAATAATAAAGTACATAAAACAGTTGGAAGATGCCTTGCCGTCGCTGCCAACCTGTTGACCGGAGATGCCAATGACCCATGAAGCCCGTGCTGTGGCGATGTTCCTGCGCCCCCTGGCGACACTGCTGCGCCAGCACGGTATCGCACCTGAGCCTCTGTTCGCGCAGCATGGAATCTCCGTTGAGGATACCCGCCAGCCTGAAGCCAGGGTCAGTGTTGCTCACACTTCCGAGCTGCTGACAGAGGCAGAACACCTGCTGGATGATCCATCGCTTGGCATCAACATGGCCCGGCATAGCGAGTATTCGGCGTTTGGTGGGCTGGGGCTGGCATTGTCTGCAGGCGGGAGCTTACTCAGCGTACTGCAACGGATGGTGCGTTTTCATCGCCTGATTTCTAATGCAGTGCGCACAGAGCTGATCAGTGAAGAAGACAGAGTCATTGTCCGGTTTTACGCCGACGCCGGCCACACGCCACATCATCAGGGGATGCTGTATGTCATGGCCAGTCTGGTCAGACTGGTCCGAATCCGGATAGATCCGGCACTGAATCCGGCGGAGGTCTGGGTCGCGTATGGCGCGCCAGATTACCTGCAATGTATCGGTCGTTATTTCCGGGTGCCACCCCAGCAAGGCGATTTATATCAGATTGTCTTTTCCCGCAACGATGCGGAAGCCGAGCTGCACTCCAGTGAACCGCAACTGGCCGCGATGATGGAAGCCTCGCTGAATGAGCGTCTGGCTGAGCAGGAACGGGGGTCATTACTGATTCAGCTGTCGCTCTGGCTGGAAGGACGTTTACCTGAGGGAGAACCCTCACTGGGAGATGCGGCAGAGCGTTTTCATATGAGTGTGCGAAGCCTGCAGCGTCGTCTGAGCGATGAAGGCATGACATGGAAGCAATTACTGGAAAATACCCGGCGTACGCTGGTCGAAAGGCACCTTCATCAACCCGGAATGACAGTCACACAACTTGCGTTTCTGTTAGGGTTTTCAGACGTCAGCGCATTCAGCCGGGCCTTTAAAAAATGGTATGGAGTGGCACCCAGTCAGTTCCGTAGCGGGGTGCCGCGCGCGACGGAATAATCAGCCCCGGTCGGGGAAACCACCTCAGGGGCGGTTTCTGACCAGGTTACGAAGTGAATGCATACTCGCCCGCAGATCGGTGCGGTCCGGGTTGTTACGTACGACTTCGCCCAGAATTTTCAGAGCGCTGTCGTAGTTACTCTGTTCTATTTCAGCCTGAGCCTGACCAAGCAGGGCACGCTCTTCGAGCCCGGGCAGGGGTTCTGCGCGCTGATAGTACATAATGGCCTGCTGATATCGTTTCTGGCCGCGCAGTAAGTCGGCTAACGTCATGATCGCCTCGCCCTGGGTCGGGTCCTGGCCGATGGCATGTTTCAGCGACTTTTCCGCCCCTGCGAAATCATTTCTGAACATCGCCATTCTTGCCCGGCTGACGGCCAGCTGGGCCTTCGCAGGTGCCGAAAGTTTTGCTTTTTCGGTGCGGCTCAACAGCGTCTGCAGAGTCTTCCACTGCTGTTGTTGTGCGAGCCATGCCGCTGCCTGAACCAGGGTGTTTTCGTGGGCGTCTGTCACGCCTTTGCCGATGTTCTGGTCTGAAGTCATCAGCTCGACCGCGCGCTCTGGGCTGCCCGACGTCAGATGCAGTTGCGCTGCCGTAATCATATTTGCTGGCTTGTTGTTACCCAGTGACAACGCGCTTTCCAGGCTGCTCAGTGCGACCAGCGGATTGTCCTGCTGCAGGGCAATCTGACTGCGGAGCAACCAGAGTTCAGGGTCATCACTGCGCTTTTCGAGCATCTGCTCGACCATGGCCTGTGCCTGTGGCAACGCCTGGGCACGGGTCAGGGCGTAAAGCAGGCCCTTTGACCATTCTTCATTATCCGCATCAAGAAACAGGGCTTGCTGGTAACCCGCAACCGCACTTGCGGCATAGCCAGACTGCAGATTCAGATAGGCGAGCTGACCGTAGAGTTGAGCGCTCTGGTCGCCAAGCTCAATGGCACGTTGCAGATGCGGCCGGGCTTGATCGCCCTGGTCGCTACGCAGATATGCCAGGCCCAGGCTGCGTTGCGAGGGTGCAAAATCCGGACGCGATTTAACGGCCTTCGCCAGATACTCGATCGCTTTTTTATCTTTATTGTTGGCCAGATAGATCTGGCCGCGCATCAGCGCCATAGAAGCACTGATGGTCTCTTTTTCTGACTGTTCTGACTCCCAGTTGTCGAAGGCGCGTTCTGCTGCTTCGTAATCGGCGGCTTTCAGCAAGGGTTGAATTTCCCGAAGAAATGTCCGCTCTTCAGAGGTCAGTTCGATGGTTTGCAGTACCTGGTTATCTATCAGAAACGACCAGGAAGGTTCGGCCAGAGAAAGTTCCAGATTCGCCGCCTGAGTTGACAGGCTGACTATCAGGAGACAAGGCGCCGCGAGATATTTTTTTAAAGAATTAAACATAACAGTGAATCTCAGGATTTAATTTCTATTGGCCAGATAAACCGTGCCCGGACTGGCCGCCCCTCTTTCTCAGGGGGAGTGAACCGGCTGAGTTTAATCAGTCGATGAATTTCTTTATTTAATTCAGGGTAGGGGTTTTCAATGATGCGATTCAGGGTAAGTCTGCCTGTCTCATCGATGGTGACCTCCAGCCGCAGTGATACCTCTTTAATTCCACGTCTGAGCAGACTGTTGGGCATAGTAATGCTTGCCTGAGTCAGAAGTTTCGGCAACCCATCAAGCTGATCAAGATTGAACACATCCAGATCGGGTGCGAGGTTATCAAACACCGGTTGAATGGTAGTGATCTTAGGTGCCTCGGGCTGATTCAGAACGATTTCTTTGGGCACATCTATTTCAGGAACGATGGCTCCCTGACCCGGTGCCGAGACATCAATAGGCACGTCTACCTGAGGTTGTGTTACAGGCTGCGGTGGTGGTGGCGGAGGCGGAGGCAGTGCAACACTGATGGTCCGTACTTCCAGTACTGGCTCGGCCATTTCCGGAAGCCTCTGACCTACCAACAGTATAGCGAGGGTAAGCAGCAGCACACCTGCGGCCGCCGCCGAGGCAATACTCTGCTTACGCCAGTTTACTTTGCGCACAAGGTCATTGGCATTCGCTCGCAGACTCATAAACAGATCACCCTCATGGCTT